>Ga0131853_10013662_pt1 | contig 14887 bp, 8 predicted proteins | sample TergutLab28metaG_FD_92764 | JGI IMG/M metagenome (GOLD analysis project Ga0131853, IMG submission 92764) | Labiotermes labralis P1 segment gut microbial communities from Petit-Saut dam, French Guiana - Lab288 P1 (version 2) (version 2) | ecosystem: Host-associated > Arthropoda: Insects >... | reverse complement strand
TTGGAAATTTTTGGAAAGAAGTTTGTATTTTTTGGCGTTATAGCAAAAAAGGGCTTTTTGGGGGGGGAACGCCCGTCCCCATAATACCTCGCTGGAATGGGAGGGTGAAGGGGCTCCCCCCCCCCCCCCCTTCGTTGCCAGTATTTCACGCTCTGCACCACCGACGTTTACCAAGGAACTGACAGCTTATTCCTACTATTATTAACAATAAGCCGTCATCCGGTCACTATACTGACAATGCTCGAACTGACTTGGTGTATGTGGATCTGTTTACCACGACAATCGTATCTATTCACACGCACAGCATAATGCACACCGTCCCTTCTCGCTGCTTCGATTATCATCTTCGGAATAGCTGCAAGACAACGGAACAGTCAAAATGGGAATTACATTTTTTTTTGAGCCGTTATTCCTAACTTTTCGCAGCCTGTATCTAATACGTAACTTCAACTTCAGTGGTTTCATCGCGCGGCATGCTGAAGCTCGTCGCAAGTTTCGGGCTATACAGCAGTTCGCGGTATTCAAGTGAACACATCAAAGACAAAAGTCCCCACAGAACCGACGATCTGCGATAGCTAAACACTCCACAGGGCCCAACCGTTGCCCGAAAAGGACATCGACGTCAAAGTGACTTGAATATCGCGACCTCAACGTCAGAACAGTTCCATCACACGTGACAACGTGTCCACTTATTCTTACCCTCATTTTCTTTCATGGCGCCTCGGCCCATTTTCGGGCCATGGCCGCCTCGCTGAAAAGGTTTCGAGGCAACTGAGTTTTCATGAAATGGGGATGTCAGCCCCACGACCAACCCCCCCTCCCCAACATGGAGGGTCAGGGTATCTTTCTTTGTGCAGCAACGGTGGCCCTACAGTCCAGCAACTTGACGGTCGCCGTCGTAATACCCAGCTTGACTAAGCCGAGATATCAAAAGGTACAAATAGCGAATTCAGATAACATAAAATTCTCTACTACTTTCTCTCAAGTCGTGATATTTCACATAAAAGTTCTGCAGATCGTATAAACTGCCATGAGACAGAGAGTGTTATGGAAGACCGGTACGCAACGTTTCAGTGTCGATGGAGTATCAGTCACGAATAAAGTTACATTCTTCTGCAGTCCGACGCTGTACAGTTTCGTATACACGTACTGATGTTTTGGAGAAACCCGCCACCACCATCTTCATGGTAGAAGAATTTTGCCATTAAAAAAAAAATGGAACCCAACAGTTTCGACGGCCGCATTCTACTTGCAGACGCGAAAATTTCAAATCTCGCTTTATAGAAACCGACATTATTGCTGTAACAAAACGCCATGTTGCAGAGGCGCACATGGAGCATGACTGTACTCGTACAATTAAGTGATTGAGTAACATTGGATTTACATACAGGTATCTGCTTAACTTCACACAATGCCTACCAGAGGTGTGGCGGGGGGGGGGGTTTCAAATTACCGGAGCCCGACTGCGTTACGTATGTTGTCTTTCTCGGCAGTATCATAATTCTTACAAATTAACCCTTCCAGACCAAGGTCAAGTCACTCAGCAACAGAGTGTCAAGCCTTTCCGATTTGACGTCAAGATTTTTAGCCTCTCCGGCCTTGCTTGGAGGCCAGAAATAATCAGACCAGCTCTCGGCGGCTCTGACTTCACACTCCGGCCGTGTTTATTGCTAAGGAAAGAGAACTTAAAATGACCCCTCGTACACTAAATACGAGGTGTGTATTTGACGTTACTAAATCTTCCGAAGTTACACAAGAGGCCAGATTTCCGTCGCGGTGCATTTTACGTCTTCCTTCTAGTGAGATGTGGGGCAGCGTACAGTGATAGCCTGTTAACGACGTTTCGGAAAAACGTATCGGTCACATTTTTAAAAGTCATGTAGTCCCTCACAACATCAACATCAGAGCAGAGCTTTGGGAAGTTCGTTTGTACTCCAACGGTATTACCACGAAAGCAGAAACATAAAGACGACTGGAAAGGATGGACAGAGGAAGTAAGAGATAAGAAAAACAAATTAATGTTAAAGAATGACGAAAATTCGTGAAAGACAAACAGAAGAATTTAAGTGCGAAAGGAAGCGAATAAAATCCAAAATAATATATATATATATATATATATATATATTACAATGAAAACAAAGCGGAAGAAAAAGAAAGAATTAAGACTGGCTCAAGGCCCGTGCGAGCGTAAAACTGCGCCTGAGGCAACGATAAATTTCAACCAACCCCACCCCCAAGAAAACACACACACAGACAGGTACATTGTCTCAAAAATACGCCTAAATTAATAACATGCAGTCCCCAGACGTTGTGAAATTTGCATAAGAGGCGAAGAAAAAAAAAGCTGTAAAACGCGACGCTCCAAGATTGCGCAACAGCGCTGACCATGACTGGCGTTACTCAATCAGCGGAAAGCGGTCAGGTCCCCTTGTCAAAACACAGCAGTCATAAGTACAGAGGGCGTCCCTGACGTCACGATCAAGCCACAATGCTTGTGACGTCAGCACAACTAACATGAGAGTAAATCGTCATTAAAAGTAAAGAAGACGGTAATATTTCATTTCACTTTCACAACTTGCGTGCGAGGATCCAGCACAGCGTGCCGCATCGGCACACCTAACTACATTCGAGATTCCAGGCTTCTGCCGCGGTGTAAACGACAACTTCGCTCTTCTGCGATGTTATGCGGCATAGATCCGTAGTTGCCGGCGTTTCGGTGCAACCTATCCGTCCCATTTTTAGGGTCCAGCAGTCCAAGACACGTTTTGGGGAAACATATCCGTCCCATTTTTCAGTGTCAAGCAGTCCAAGAGACGTTTCGGGACTACCTATGCGTCCCATTTTCAGTGTCAAACAGTCAAAGAGACGTTTCGGGACTACCTATCCGCCCCACTTTCAGTGTCAAGCAGTCCAACAGACGTTTCGGGACTACCTATCCGCCCCACTTTCAGTGTCAAGCAGTCCAACAGACGTTTCGGGACTACCTATCCGTCCTATTTTCAGTGTCAAGCAGTCCAACAGACGTTTAGGGACCACCTATGCGGTCCCATTTTCAGTGTCAAGCAGTCCAAGAGACGTTTCGGGACTACATATCCGTCCCATTTTCAGAGTCCAGCAGTACAAGAAACGTTTCGGGAAAACTTATCCGTCCCATTTTGTGTCAATCAGTATAACAGACTTTCGGGACAACCTAGCCATCCCATTTTCTGGGTCTAGCAGTCCAAGAAACGTTTCGGGAAATCCTATCCTTCCCATTTTTAGGTTCAAACACTCCAACAGACGTTTAGGGAAAACCCATCCGTCCCATTTTCAGGGTCCAGCAGTCCGAGACACGTTTCGGGAAAACCTATCCGTCCAATTTTTAGGGTCAAGCAGTCCAAGGGACGTTTCGGGACAACATATCCGTTCCATTTTCAGGTCAAGCAATCCAACAGACGTTTCGGTAAAACGTACTGCTCCCATCTTCAAGGGTTAAGCAGTCCAATAAGAATTTTTCCTTGAATTGCTTCACCCAAAAACATGGGAACGAAACGTTGTCCCGCAACGTCAGTAACTGTCAGTGTACGTTGCGTAACATCCCAGAGAGGAGAGGATCTCATTAACTAGAATCATCGATGTTTAGAACTATGTTCTATTGCTTCGAATTTGGGACAAAACGGATCCCAATCATGATCCCCACCCCACCCCCTCTGGAATTTTCGTCTTCCTGAGTTGTTGCTGACCAATGCACGAATACTGCACTGGCTGAGGGAACAACTCAAAATACGCTGGTTTAAGTTAATTTAGCGAAAGAAGAAACGAGGAAATTTGAAGGAAGGGCACTGAAATTATTAAAGCACTGCTGTACGAGAATTGCTAATTTTGACGCGAATGTCAGCAGCAGACTAGTGGATCTCAACCGGTGGGCCGCGGCGCACACGAGAGTGTCGCGAGGCTTAGAACAGAATAATAATTACATGCAAGTGAACGAAAAACTGAAAAATTTTAAAGAATTAAACTAATAAATTTATTCTTTTTGGCACGTAAAAAATAGTTACGGAAAGTCTGAAGCAACGCAATTACCGGACATGCCAACGAGAACCGTCATGAATGTTCCAGCAGCAGACACTTCGGAGTGCTGTATTACAAATACATACGGACACTTCAGGATACGACTAAGGACTCTAAAATAGTAAGCATGTGTACATAAGGCAGCGACTTGAAGAGACATGAAACACTTCAGAGGTAGCACAAGCAGCCATGTAAATAACCCTTTGAAAAATTCGGATAACTAACCTCATGAAGCAGAGTCCTTCCTCAGAAGCTAACAGTTCCTCACCTGGTCAAAAAAATTCCCTTTCCCCCAACCCCCCCCCCCTCCCCACATATTATGAAACCCGAAGGTTCATTCTCCCATTGACACGAGCCCGCCATCTGTCCCTACCCTGACCCAATCCGGTCCAATCCCAATTCTCAAAGGTCCACTTTAACTTTATCTTCCCATCTATGCCTACGCATCCAAAGCGGTCTCTTTCCCTCGAGTTTCCCCACCAAAACTCCCGTACGCACATCTCCTGTCTACCATACGTGCAACATGCCCCAGCCCATCTCATTATTCTCGACCTGATCAACCGAAAAATATTTGGTGAGGAGTACAGAACATACAGCTACTCGTTAAGCAGTCTTCTCCACTCCCCTGTGTTCTCGTCCCTCTTAGAGAAAACGTTAATGCATGCCGATTACAAATATCAACCCGTTAATCTTGTTTACGAACATGATGGCTATTTATTCCGAAAGATCACAACGAAACACACTACACTACTTATGAAATACTTCATAAATGTTATCACAGAAAACGCTGACGATTCTGACAAGTATTCGGGACGTATCCGTTTCGCATCGCGGGCGAAACACTAGTCGTCTAGCCCTTCCGTTTACACGGATGTTGGCTATTTGATAGTCATCACTAAACGACAGGTTCTTTGGGTTGGTTACTAACACAACAATAGGCACAAAGGGGGAAGACTGCAGCGAACGCTCTCGCCACACAATGTGCGTAGGGTAAATAGGTAAAGGTTTCCCTTTCCCCGCCATCAAGGTAGACGGGAGAAGTAGATCTACAGCTCCACATATTCCTAACGTCGGCACGAGATGGAGATGAGTGGTTAACTTCACGTCCCAGACGTCTTACCCCCCGAGAAAGAGTCCACTGCACAGCATACAGTGTGGGCTGGGTCTAGAGTTTTTGGGCCGTTCAGCCTGTGGCGTTGTAGCTATACCCGTTCCAACACGACAACGCTCCTCGCTTCTAACATTCGAACGTAAGATTGTCTACGCAGCTGACTGGAAAGAAAAGGGAAGTACGCTGGAGGAGGGAACGTAAGACCTAGAGGGGGGATTGGGATTTTGTTGATCCATGGGTCGAGTATAGTCGGTTGTGGCTAGATTAATCGGTTCAATCTAGTTTCAATGCAGTATACGCGTGTTAGCACAACTCTGAGAAGTAGCCCTTGACAGGAAAGTGAACTGTTCGTCACTGAAGAGATAACAAATGACAAAATGTTTGAATTTACCATGGGGTGGGGGGGTTTTTTGCGCGATACGGGGAAACATGCACCGGAAATGCTGAACATAAAAGGAGTACCGATAAGACAGTCGATTACGCAAAAGTGAAAGAAAAGTCTTGGCGCCTGATTTCGTGGAACAGAACGTCGGATCGCGACGGACGAATTTGCCGCTGCACCCCGGTATTAAGGTATCCGGACGGAATGAACTGGCTGTGGACCTGGCATTCTAGGACGAGGTTAGTTCGTTCTGATATCCACACAAATGCCACAAACGCACCTTGTGGGCAGAACGCATGATGTCTACTATGTTAATGCGTGGTGGTACATCAGGTAATCTAATTTAATCGACGTGCATAAAACGTTATGAATTCCAAAATTAAAAAAAAAAAATCCAAAACCCTCTTTTAGCCCCTTTCGACTTGTGTTTAACAATATATGAAATACAGCTCACGCACCAATTTATGAGGCAGGACGTATACCCGCTTCATAACCTGTGGTTCTGGCCTGATTTTCCCTACTTTCAATACCGCCCCATGATAATCCGCCAGCATGAAGCAAAAAGATTGAAATACCTGATTCTACACATATCTTCCCCAACCCCAAACCCACCCCAACAGAAATATTTATTACGCGAATGTTTTATATTACGACTACAAATGATGGGAACGTTAATTTCCGCTAGGATCTTAAATTCAAAATAAGCCAGTCTCGTTCAAGCAGAATTACTGATTCCATCTTTAATTTCCTAATAGTCTCATGTACCACAGTATCCTATGATGTAAATTACATTGAAACAAAAGAATTGTAGGCAAGCACGTTGATATATCAGATCCGTTACAATAACTGGCCTGTATGCACCGGCCGTTTGTGTTTGTTAAGTCATCCCACGCACAAACTCTGGCCATGATGCAGCACATTACGTACGAGTTTTTGGGCTCAGCATGGACAATTTTTACAGCAATCAAACCACATAACAAGTGACTACTACTGTACGGGACGGATGACAAACATAGTTGTGCTACAATTACCGGCAAGTGCTGAGAGGTTTTCTCCATAGTAGCTACAACTGAGAGAGATTTTCTCCACAGCAGCTACAACTGAGAGCGATTTTCTCCACAGTAGCTACAACTGAGAGAGATTTTCTCCACAGTAGCTACAACTGAGAGGTTTTCTCCACAGTAGCTACAACTGAGAGAGATTTTCTCCACAGTAGCTACAACTGAGAGAGATTTTCTCCACAGTAGCTACAACTGAGAGATTTTCTCCACAGTAGCTACAACTGAGAGATTTTCTCCACATTAGCTATAACTGAGAAGGATTTTCTCCATAGTAGCTGCAATTGAGAGAGGTTTTCTGAACAGTAGCTACAACTGAGAGAGAGATTTTCTCTACAGTAACTACAACTGAGGGAGATTTTCTCCACATTAGCTACAACTGGGAGAGATTTTCTCCACAGTAGCTACAACTGAGAGAGAGATTTTCTCTACAGTAACTACAACTGAGGGAGATTTTCTCCACACTAGCTACAACTGAGAGAGATTTTCTCCACAGTAGCTACAACTGAGAGAGATTTTCTCCACAGTAGCTACAACTGAGAAAGGTTTCCTGCACAATAGCTACAACTGAGAGAGATTTTCTCCACAGTAGCTACAACTGAGAGAGATTTTATCCACAGTAGCTACAACTGTGAGAGATTTTCTCCACAGTAGGTACAACTGAGAAAGGTTTCCTCCACAGTAGCTACAACTGACAGAGGTTTTCTCCACAGCAGCTACAAATGAGAGAGAGATTTTCTGCACAGTAGCTACAACTGAGAGAGATTTTCTCCACGGTAGCTACAACTGAGAGTGATTTTCTCCACAGTAGGTACAACTGAGAGAGATTTTCTCCAGAGTAGCTATAACTGAGAGTCGCCAAACGGATTTTCAACCTTTAAAGACGGAAATTAAATTATACTTAACAAGACAGGCAAGATACGTATAAACGAAACGTGGAGGCGCGTTCATGTAACCACTGATGCCGCGGAAAAGCAATAAGTATTCCTTATTCTGAGTGTCTATCTGCAGCCTTAGTTACCCAGCACGCAAAGCTCAAAGGCCGTATTATATTGTCGTCCGTGTCCTGTCTGGCTGCACCACATTTTTCCACATTATCTCAAAATGACACTATTGTTGAGAAAAAAAATGCTTCTGAAAATAAAATGTATTTTGATTTCTGTACATATTTGGTCCGAAAAATTTCCCGTACCAAGAAGACTTGAGCGAGATATCATTATAAACGTAAAAAGGTCTTCGTTTAGAGTACCCGTTATTCTTGTCAGACTTTAATGGAACTTGGATCATCAAAGCAAGGGACGCCAGAAGAATAACAGCAGCAGTAATGAAATACATGAGAAGAACAGCAGGATACACTCGGACAGATTACAATACAAATGCACAAATTGCAAAGGAGTTAAAAATAACGCCAATTTTGGACAAATTACTGGAATACAACAGAAGCTGGATGCAACATGTAAATAGAATGCCTCGAAACAGATTACCCAGGGTAATGAAATACTACTCCCCAACTGGCAGAAGGAATCATGGTAGACCTTTGAGGAGACTTCTGGATACGTGAGACCGGAAAGGGTAAACAAGTGGCCCAACTCCATGACAGATATATGATGATGGTGTTACTCTTGTCATATTTAACGGAACTTGGATTTTAGCAACATATTTTCGAAAATCTTCAAATATCAAATTTCAAGAAACTCCTTCCGGTGGGCGCCGAGGTGTACCTTGCAGACAGACGGACAGATAGGCACGACGAAGCTAACAGTCACTTTTCGTAACTCTGCGAAAGCGCTAAAATATTCAGTCCGTACCGCACAGTAGACACTCTCCGTCTCGGTTATAAAAACCACTCAGTTAATGCTGTGTTAGGAAGTTAATCTCTATTTGTTCTTAGACCCGAACAAAACACATGTTAATGCACTGTCCGGATAAAACGTAGAATTCCAGAGTTAAAACCCGATGTACATAAAGTAAAAGACCGGTCTTTAAAGGATTAACGCAGATCACCTATCAGTAGCTTTTTTTTTAATGTAACGAGCTATTTAGCAGATAAAACTTATGGACAAACACATTTTCACATGACAGTTCAGTTTGCAGGCTTCATGCCAATCATAAACAATAAAATCACAGTATTACACTTTCTCTATTGAGTTATACAAAAAAAAAAGTCTTTTGTGGTGGGGGGGGGCCATGTTCGTCAGTCTGTCCCTTCGTCTCTCTCTCTCTCTCTCTCTCTCTCTCTCTCTGGCCCTGCAATAGTGCCCACAGCGCTCGATTGATGACTTCATAGCTCGACAAGCGAAACTTTCACTGAAATTTGCAGGGCAACTGATTTTTCAGCCATACTGAAAAACAGGTCCATTTTACTTGAATTCCTTAAAAGATAGCAAGGCAACTCAGTCACCCTAGTAACCAATATGGTCTAATGCGTTGGTTATTTACGAACACTATCCCAAGTAAATCGCAACGAACACACGAACCGAAGGTTATGTACTCCATTACAGAGTACCTACTTTTTTTCCGATCTTGTCCCATAAGTACCCCCGTATTACTTAACAGCACAGTCGGTATAGCGACTCGCCACAGGCGGGACGGTTAGGCGTTCGATCCCCCGTGCAGAAAAGAGATTTTCTCCTCTCTACACCCGCACAGAGCTGCACTATGGCCCACCCAGCCTCCTGTACAACGGCTAATGGCGCCCTTTCCTGGGGGTAAAGCGGCCAGGGCGTGAAACTGACAATCCACCCCATCTAGTGCCGAAATTCAGAATGGATTCAGCTACACCCCTGCTCTCCTCTGTGCAGTAATGGCATGTTATCTACAAAACTTTACCTTTTACTTTTAGTCATCATTCCACGCTACTCTTTGGCCGGGACAGCTCAGTCGATATAACGACTCGCTACGGGATGGACGGTCCGGGGATCGTAACCCGGTGAGGGCGGTTTTTCCGCACCTATCCAGCCTCCTATAAAGTGGGTAATGGGTCTCTTTGCCGCGGGTAAAGCGGCCGAGATGTGGCGCGGACCATCCACCCCCATCTAGCGACGAGGTTAAAGAAAGAGTACAGCTATACCTCTACTCCCCCTCTGGGCGTTCGTGGCCGGTTCTATGGTGAACTTTCCCTTTACCTTTACTCTTTTGCCCTAAGTTTGAGGGCTAGAAGAACACGGCGCTGAGGGAAAAGTAGCAGTGATAGGGGAAATATAACCATAAAATTAACTGAAGTAAGCTCGGGTGATGAAAAGAAGTCCCACGGATGGTGAGGAAGACGGCGCAAAGGACCCCCAAACCCCACTTGCACCTGTCGCTAGTGAAGCTTACAGCGTGGCTAACACTACCAGCAGACGTAAACAGAATAGTTAGATTGGAGTGTATTACACGGACGAATGCTGGAGGAGGAAGGGCAACAGTCGAGGGACACGCGGATGGGTTTTCTTGCGTTGCTTCAATGTAATCAATAACACTCTTAGAATAGACGTCTAGCGTACCTCAGTGGATCCCCCAACAATCAGTACGTCATTGTGTTGCTACCGTACGTTTACACCTTGCCCAAATTGACCCCTAAAGTGCGGTTCACGAAGCCCGTCTAGCTGACAAACCCTGGTACGGCATCAAGCAGAAGCCTGCACTCACACCAGATGACCTTCCCACTGTCACAACGTCTCTTGCATAACTGCATAATTCTGCGGCATATCTCCTTTAAACTGTCCCTGTGTACAGAAGCTCTATCGCACAGAAAGCCTGCAATCACTTTTAACAGCTGCCGTACTCAGGCACACGTTAAACGGGACACCTGTACCTTGCAGCTGAAAGACCTCTATCAACGGATGGCTTATGACCATTGATTGTCATCAAACAATGCTTATGACCATTGTTTGTCGTCAAACAACCATCTACGCTGTGCGAAACTACGTGCAAAACAAGTCCACAGATCCCCATGAAAGACACATGAAGTTATTGGAGTATATTTGATCCATTTCTCTGCATAATTCCCTCAGCCACCTCCGTAGAATAACACGAGAGTATAGGTAGAAATGTGGCTTGCCTATCAGTAAACGTTTGATGAATATTTCTCGACAAGAAAAGATACCGCCCTAGCGACCAGTTACACAACCATGGTGATTCACACATCTGACTGACCAACCGTTTTAGACAATTTAACAAAACTACGAGTATTCTAGGGGCACGCGGTGGCTCATTTGGTTGTGGCACTGCACTACAAGGTCGCGGCCTCAATTCCCGAAGGTGTCATCGGAATTTTTCATTGACTTAATCCTTCCGGCCGCACTGTGGCCCTGGGGTCGAATAAGCCCCAAACAGAAATGAGTACCAGGAATATTTCCTGGGGGAGGAGAGGTAAAGGCGGCCGAATGTCTTGAAATCTGGAAGCTTCAACTTCCTGGAAACCTCAGGGCCTGTCCAGGTCTGTTTAGGGATTGTTTTTACGTGTATTTAAGCATCATGGATTCCACACCAAAGGAGATGCAAGGTAAAAAAAATAAATATTCTAAACGTAACACCTGATTCATGCAAGGAGTTCCAGAAAGAACGCTGAATGTATACAGCATGGGTAAAAAGGTAAAGTGATCTCATTACAGGCCTGGTGTGGCCCAGAGGGTGGGTAGAGGTATAGCTCTACTCTTCCATTACCGCGGCACTAGAAGGGGGTGAGTGGTCAGCAGCACGCCCCGGCCGCACTTTACCCCCGGAAATACCCCGTACCCATTGTACAGGAGGCTGGGTGGGCCCCAGGGTCGGTCTGGACGGGCGGAAAATCTCGTCCCCACCGATTCGATCCCGGACCGTCCAGCCCGTAGGCAGTCGCTATACCGACTGAGCTACCGGCCCACATACAGCAGGGGTATGAAAATTTATATCTTCCAAAAATCTAGAAGCCACGTCATGAAGCATGGTCCACACCGAGAAGCCACAAATATTAGTTGCCTCCTTATACAATTTTGTGGCCCTGACAGCCTAGTGCCCGGGATTTGTGCACTCCGGTCTAGGGTGTAAGGAACAAACTAGTAAAATGTTATGAGTACAGCTTTGTACGGTACTGCAACATTTCGGAAAGTACATCACAAATACTTTAAAGGTTTTGAAATGTGTTGCTGCAGAAGGACGGAGATCAGTTCGACCGATCGTGTAAAAATGGAGTATTACACAGAGTGAAGGGGGAAAGGAGTATTCTACATACAATAAAAAGAAGGAAGGCTACCTGGATTGGTCACATTTTGCGTAGGAACTGCCTTCTCAAACATTATTGCAGGAAATATACAATAAATGATAGAGGTGACGAAAACACGACGAAGAAGATGTAAGCAGCTACGGGATGGCCTTAAAGAAAACGAGTGGATATAGGAAATTGAAAAAGAAAGCACTAGATCGCACTCTGTGGAAAACTAGCTTTGGAAGGTTCTCTCGACCTGACGTAAGACGGATCGGATACTGACTGAACGGTTTAGAGAATACGATCTTCATGTTCTCACGGCTATGAATATTAAAATCGCTGACTAGTGGGCAAATAAGTTCAGCCAAAATAAAAGGTATCCTTGCCGAGGTTAGATACCGTCACCTCCCCAAACATGTCTGCAGTGTTACCACTAAACCAACTTCTCCAACCCCACTTTCGCTGCTGGTGTAATTACTAAAGGGGAAGAGCAGGCAAAGAAATTTAGACAGTTCTGATGTCTCCAGTGAAATAAGATTCATGCTCGGGAACAAAATAACATGTAAAGAGAAAGTACAATGTCCCTATCAACGCCTTTAAGGCATACAGGAGTGGAGGTATAGCTCCACTCACTTTTAACCTCGGTGCTAGAGGGACCTGAGTCGTCAATCTGAAGCCCCTGCCCCTTCACCCCTGGAAAAGAACATGATATCCACTGAATAAGAGGCTGGTTGGACCCCACAGCTGGTCTGGACTTTTTTTTGAAAGGAAGCAAATTTCGTGCTCCTGCCGGGATCCGAACCCCGGATCGTCCAGCCCGCAGCGTAGTCAATCAACATTGAGCATTCATATGAAATCCTACAGATACTAGTGGGCCAGAAAAACACCCCTGCAACACATCAGCCCCAAAACATCCCCACTCTGCTTGGTGTTACAAAAGTAGATAATGAACCTGACAGCCAGACTAAACCCATATGGACGGTGCCAAATTCTCTCTTTCCAAATACATCTGTGCACACAAGGGAGGAGAGAGAGACAGAGAGATGGTCACGAAGCTGAAAAGCAAATACTGCCCATTCAAGACGTCGGTAAGACAGGACGCTGCAACGGGTTTATTTGAACCCCAACGTTATAGCTACTCTATTCTAAGTCATATTTTCCCCGTATATCTTCCTCTGCCTTCTGTACAAACAAATCCGTATCACAGGACAATGCAGTATTTCTGTAAGATCTTCGCTCTTGTGGGATGTGAAGCAGCGTAGGTTTGTAGTCAGTTACCGACGTTTCGGGACAAACTATCTTTCCCTCTTCAAGAGTCAAACAGTCCACAACATATATGTGGTCCCGAAACGTCGGGAATTACCTACCAAACTACGTTGCGTCACATCCCAGTAGACGGAAGATCCCAGTTACACCGCGGCGGACGCCTAAAAGGTCGCTGAAGACACCAATGGTGGTCTAGACATTACGTGCGGTATCTCCGAGCGTCTAACATTAAAATGTAACACACAAAGCCGGTCCCAGTGGCCGCGCGGTGTAATGCGTGGGTGTGCGGCCGCTCGCTTGCTGGGATTGCGGGTTCGAATCCCGCAGGGGGCATGGATGTCTGTCTCTTGTGATTGTAGCGTGTTACGGGCCGATCACTCCAGAGGAGTCCTACCGAATGTGGTGCGTCTGAGTGTGATCGTAAAGCCTCGACAATGAGGAGGTTCTGGCCAACTAGGGGCCGTTGGATACGGGGAAAAATAATATATAACACAAAAATGGTGAGTTGTAATAGAATTTCACTGAGCAAGACACCCCTGACTGTCTAAAATTAATTAAATCAGCAATGCACACAAAGAACGCTTCTGTCAACGCGCTCATGACACAGTGTTAAATGTTCGTCCATCATACCCGAATACCAGTCTGTGTTGGAATCGTTCAGAAGGTCTAACAATATTTCCCCCCTCGGGCTGTATTTACCATAGAAGATAAAAACCGACAACATATTGCCAAAGACCCAGGTGCTACTACACAAAGGGATGTCACTCAGGGAATCGTACAAGGACGAAAACACAGTTTGTATATTGTTGTAAGGCAGAACCTGTGACCTCGATTTTATATACCACCTGGGTACACTGCTAGATAACGCCCATCTAGACAAGTTCCTTGTCGCCAAAGTAGAACGGTGTCTCCAGCTTGTAAATTACTCGTATATTTCAAGACATAAGATAATCACAGGCAAACATGGTAGGTATGTTCACGCATCATCGCCAGAATATACGACGAAATCAACATAGAGTCAAAACCCGATACAACGCCAGGCTCGCTTCGAGCGCCATCAAAGTCTGTGAACAGAAATCCTGTATTAAACAGTATTTCGATTTACCACCACCCTGGATATGCCGCCACAAAATGCAGTCAACACTGGCAGTATATCGGGGGTTAAATGGTAGCTAATAAATCCTTTGCAAATAGCAAGTCACTTGCAAACGACAGTAACAAATCAACGGAAAACTGAGGGGCAGCTTCAGAACATGATTGCTTACATTCATTTCAGTACCGTTATATCTCATCCTTTCCTACCAAAGCAGAGTGGTCAAAATAATAAGACTGCGGCCGTATTTCTTCTTCGTGGGTGTAAAACCTGATCCCCAACTCTGAGAAAAAGGACTGAAGGTGTCTGAGAAGAAAGTATTTGGAAGAACATCAAGGCCCAAAGGGGAACTGGAGAAACTTACATAATGAGGAGCTTCGTAATTGTATCCTTCATCAAATATTGTTAGGGTGAGCAAATCACGTTCAAAAGTGGACACGGACGAAGTAAAGAATATAAAATTCTGGTCGGAATTTTTGGAAAATGTTGGAAACTTAGAAGTCAATGAGAAGACAAAATTAAGAGTTGGTCATGGACGAGTAACGTATGGAGGTGGTAATTGGATTCCGCTGGCTCAGGATAAAGTCGTGGACAAATTCGTTAACAGTTTCATAAAAACAAGGAACTCTTCGACCGACTACGAAAGTGTAAAGTTTTCAGATAATGTCTCACAGCATGGAGTTTGTTGCATAGTTACTTAGCACGACGCCTTTGAAACAATATGGATCGAATCCCAGTGGGGGGGGGGGGGGACGGGTTA
>Ga0131853_10013661_pt1 | contig 14887 bp, 7 predicted proteins | sample TergutLab28metaG_FD_92764 | JGI IMG/M metagenome (GOLD analysis project Ga0131853, IMG submission 92764) | Labiotermes labralis P1 segment gut microbial communities from Petit-Saut dam, French Guiana - Lab288 P1 (version 2) (version 2) | ecosystem: Host-associated > Arthropoda: Insects >... | reverse complement strand
AGCAGTCCCGTTACAGGCCTGGAGTGGCCCAGAGGGTTCCAGGAAGTTAAGGTTCCCAGATTTCATGACAACGGCACAGGATGGTGGCAAGGTTGTCAGCCTTACGCACCGGCCGCCTTTACCTCCAGGAAATGCTCCTGGTACGCATTTCTGTTAGAGGCTAAGTCGAACCCGAGGACCATAGTGCGATCGGAAGTATTGTATGATAACTTTCAGTGGTCTTCTACAAAAACTCACTCTCGGTTTCATTCCGGCAGCGGCTTTCATTTTCACGCCTCTTTCGTACTGTGATGGCACCTTGCGATAGTACAGCGTTGAATGAGAAAGTACTGCGTGTTTGCCGGAAAGAATGCTGAAGGACGTGCTCATAGTCACTGTTTACGGCGTACTTGTAGGGACTTTGGAATTAGGAATGCCAACCACTACACCACGATTTTAATGTCTTCCGAAATCACAAACTCGAAAGCCACAGCATAACGTGATATATCTCGCAGTGCCGCACTTGCTACAAAAGGAGCCCATATAGGAAAGTCACGCCGCATCTTTTGCCTCCTTAACTAGTAAACGAATTAGATTGTGTGTGCAAGGAAGATTTCGTACTAATTTAGATTTGGTCTGTTTGGGCTGTATAGCGAATTGGAAGACTGAGAAATGCGTACAAAATTTTAGTCAGAAAACTCGAACGTAAGAGACCACTCAGGGATTCTAGACCTAGGTGTGAATGTGTAGAAACGGGTGTGGGGGTTTGCGCAGGATTCTTGTGCCTTAAGATGGGGTCTAGTGGCAGCGTTTTGATAATGCAACCTTCGCGTTCCATAAAAGAGGGCGTGAGAAATATTTCTCTGGACAAGAAGACAGACAGGTCTACGCAGTGTGTGTAGGTGACCCGTGCGGATTGGCTTGAACCTTCAGCTTATCACACAAACCTAATTTCACACCACCTTATAGGGCGTGGCACTACTACTGTCTTGTCTCGAAACGTCGATAACCAACGTCACAGTGACGCGGCGTCATGTCCCTTAATGAGGGTAACCGTAGTTACATAGCTGGGAAAGTAAAGAAAAAGGATAATAAATAAAGAAAGAAACGAAACGAAAAGAAAAGAAAATAAAAGAAACTCTTGTTGCTGTTCGAATTGTTCGCTTCTGGAGAGCCCAGTTCTGTGGCGTAATTGTTCCTGGGCTCGCATTTTCAGAAATCGGAATGAGACGCAAGATAAAAAATTTGCTCCGAGAAGGAGGTACTGGGTGACGTGTGCCGGGATTTGTCTGAATTGCTGTAAAAGACGGGAGGGGGGGGGGGTTGGAATTTTTGACCAGTCGACGGACTGTTCTCGTTACTCTTAACTCATCTTGCGGTAAGGCCAAGCTTAACCTTACGTACAGTCAAAAAGACGCCAATCTCGCACACACACATACAAATAAACTTCTCTGTGAAGAGTGGGTTTGTGTTTGCAGTAAATGCGGTATCGTGGCCCAGTGTGTATCCAAAACGACGCTCTTTCATCGCGTGGCTTGATTTCTGGCCGCGTGTCGCACAAGCAGAGGACGTGTGGCCTTAGAGGGGCTGAGGACGTAAGTGGCATTTAAATTTTAAACGCGCCGGAAGTTGAACGACGGGCCCGCGGATTGTCGGCTTGCATTGATATACTGTCCAGTCTGCAGGACTGCTAATAAACACGGCCTCCCTGTACAGTCACAGTCGCCGCGTCTCGTTGCCACTGGCGTCAGACTGCGTGATTGAATCGGCGGTTGTGATTCATGTTCAGTGACTATGTGTGTTAGCGTGCGCTTACCAAGCAAGTCGGAATGTCCTGTTTTGTAATCCACACGACAGGCTTTAATGTGCACATTTTTGTCGTCAGTAGTAATCGTCACAGTATAATGTCTCCATTTTATGTGAATATGGATGTCACTTTGACGACATAGTTACAGCTGTAGAAGTGTACAAAGGTTGGAACAGTATTTAACTTGGCGTTTCGCGACTTGGTTGATGGTATTTTCCTTTTTGTCTGCAGGTTTTTGCCAATCTTTTATTGTCACTGTCGTTCAGATAATTATTGTCCGTGTAATAAACTGCTGCATTGACGTCATGACGTGTTCGTAGATAAGTAAAGGTAAAGATAACCGCAGAACAGTCCATGGAGGCCCCTAGGGGCAGTAACGGTATAGCTCGACTCGTCTTGTAACCTCGACGTTAGATGGGGTGGGTGGTAACGCCACGCCCCGGCCGGTTTACTCTGGGAATGACCCGGCAGCCATTGTATAGGAGGCTGCGTGGGCCCCAGGGCCGGTCTGGAGAGGTGCGGAAAATCTGCCTCCCCCCCATTGGGATTGGATCCGCGGACCGCCCAGCCCGTAGCGAGTCGCTATACCGACTAGTCATGCTATCCACGGCTACATTTCATGTTTGTAAATATTTCGGCTTCACTTGTGACCCGCAGTTTAGGTAGTGTTGGGGAGGAGGTCCGCAGAATTAGCAATTATATATATATATATATAAGCGCGGTAATTAAGGTCCATGTTGTTGTAAAGTTTGGGAGAGGCGAGTGGCGAAATGCAGTACTGTTTTCATCTGTCATACACAGACTCCACTTGTGCGCATGCGAGCATGGGAAAGGATGGTAGCTGTGTGAGATAAGGCACGTTGTGAATGTTCGTTAACGAGTTACATGTACAGTTCTGCACGTGGCACTGCGCAACCAGATTGTGTGGAGGCCTGTTTACTTACCTAATATGAGTGGAATGCAAATCCTAATGTGCCAAGATTCCGTGTACAGAAGTCATTGATACCAAGAATCAAATGATTCATGCAGTACTTTTCTCGTATTTGCATAGCCATACTAAGCCAGTTGTATGAACACTCCTCGGCATGTATGAATGTAGCACGTTTATTCCACAGATGTATCCGTATTTTTCAACATAATCCTGCAGCACTACAGCGGGACTGCCCTATATTGGCACTAGTTTAAAATTTACATCAAGGTATAAGCCGGCGGCTTGTATTCACGGTCACTGTTTTGTACATTTCGGATGGGTAGCTCCATTACAGCGGACGGATCGCGAATTGTGACTCGTATTCGAAAAAAATGAATTCCTCCACTCGTGCCTCGTTGACACCCTTGCTGGAATTTGCTGGGGCGACGGGTACGATCGTGGATGTCCGACCATGCTCGAATTGTGCATCTTTCTGGGACGTGCGGAACGCTACGTCATCACGGCGCACCGTTGTCAGTGGGTGGTGAATTTCGGTGGGGGGAGCATGTTTCGCCTATGCAGACGGATCGCATTTCGAACCTCTTCGCGGCACCTAGTTTCCAATGCCGATACCATTGCACATCAGCTTATAGCTTATTCTCCGAATAACATCTGATTGACAAATAGGCGCACACATAATTTTTTTTTGGGGGGGGGGCTAACCCCAAAGCTATATATATATAATTGATAATTTTATTTTTAAAATACCTTATGAAAACCGTGTCAAAATCTCTGACCCCGCATCTAGTTAGGTTACAGGAAAAAGTAAAGCGAACTGACAAAAGTAAAAATCTACATATTGTTTTCTATTTATTTGCTTCAACAAATAAACTTATGTGCTTCACATTTTCAGAACCGTGCATCGTGCGGTATATATGTGAGAATGACCAACAAGATGCACACTTTATTTCCCTATTTGTTTCAATTGTGCTGTCCTCTACATGCTTCGAACAAGTAAGTTCATCATCAGGAGGTTACTTCTCTACGCTGACTAGACATCATACACATGCATGGAAAATGCTATATGCGGCGTGTACAGAAATAACCTCCTGATGATGAACTTACTTGTTCGAAACATGTAGAGGATAGTATAATTAAAACAAATAAAGGAAATAAAACGTGCGTATTGTTGGTACAAATAAATAATAATCAATAAAATACGCGGTAGGTATATAAAAATAAAAATCTACACATTGGTTTGTTTTTATTATATTTTTCGGTATTCCAATATACTTGTTATCGGCCGATATCAGTGGCTGATTTAGGCTGAAGAGTAGACAGATTTGCATTGGGTTCGAGTCTTTACGGTCCCGATACACCTAGGCCTTATAGACGGACCATTTGTGCCCCATAATGTGATATCAGCTCAGGAGAGTCCTGTCCCTTTTCCCGAAGTTCCAGATGGCCCCCAGACTTAAAATCTTAATGTCCTCTGGGTCCAAGAAAGGAACCCAGATATACTATCCTTTTCTCTCAAAGAGTACCGGCAAGCGAATCCCCTCCAGGTTCCCCAACGGGGCACCTATGGAGAGAAATGCCATCTTACAGGGCATTTTTACATCTCGATATATATATATTTATTTATTTATCTCAAAGGCCCTAAGAAAAGAGCGTCCCTCCATGTTCCCCAAAAGTGAGGCCCCTATGGAAACAGATGCCCATTTCAGAGTCATATTTAACATATCTTTCGGGGTCCCCAGTAAAGGAGCCCTCTCTCCAGGTCTCCCTCATGGAGTCCCCTCGGAGATAGATGCCCCGTTGCTAGAGCTCTCCTTCATTCAACATTCAAAGTCCCCGGTATACGAGCCCCTCCTCCTGATTCCAGGGGCCCCTATGGAGAGACATGCCTGTATCCTGAGGCTTTCTTAACATATCTTCCAGGGTCCGCAGTGAAGGAGCCTTCCCCATAGGCCCTCCGCGCTGAGCCTCTTCAGAGAGAAGCGCTCCATTCCTAGAGCTTCTAGGCTGAAGAGAATATAACGTAAATCCTTGTATACCGTCGTGTCTAAAAAAATATGAGTTTTTTTTAAACTTCGCTTCGGGGTAGAGCTGCAGCCCGGTAGCATCACCCCCTCCCCTCCCCGCGCGGGTGCGCGAATGGATTGACATGCCCTTGCGCCATCTGTTGCATGTTACCCAGCCGCAAGTTCTACCTTATACCGGCAAATAAAAGTGTTTGACCAACAAAAGTTGCTTGTTACGGAACCTTACTTACCGTACATGCCTTGTACAGTACCTACAGTTGGTGACAGTTCGGTTTCAGTGCCCCACCCGGTGCAGCCACTCCTCACTGCATTCGCCTTGAGGTCGTAGTCTACTTCTAGGACCCATGTACACCTTCTGGAAAAGAATGTTTCATGGTGGTCGCAGTGAGATTGTATGATGAGCGATTTTCATTTCTGTGATGCCCATTAAGTTGGATTTCATTCACGGTAAACAAAAGTGTAGCACAATGGCAAGACGGGGGGACGTCGTCTGGAGGGATGCATTGCGGGTCCTATGAGGACTAGGATGGAGGAGACGAGCTGGAGTTAGAGAATAATGGAGGCACCTTTTGAGGGAGACGAAGTCCCAAAAGGGGCTTAACTCGATGGCTGTATAGGTGGATGGAAGCAGAGGTGTATAGTGAGTGGTATGGACCAAACTTCCCAGACAGTTTAGTGTAGACCTCAAATACCGAAGTCAGTTGTTTCGGTTGTGAAACCGGAAGATATGGTGTACCGCGATCTTGTAAACTCTCGGCCTTACTCCATCGAGTGGGCCACGAGCTGTACAACCAAGGAATCCTTCGTTTTGCGGCATGGGGAAGATATTTTGCTGTTCTCAGAAGTGTCCAGGCCGGTTGCGGAGCCTACCCGGCCTCTTATCCATTGGGCACAAGGTGTTTTTTCCCCGCTAGTGAGAGGCAGGGTCATGATGCTGATTGCTGCTTTCCATCTAGTACCAACATTAAGAATGCACTCCCCAATGGCGTTTAAGTAAGCACAGGGGCGGCTTTACCGTAATCCTGTCTGTCGTTTTCAACAATGTGAAAAAATGTATTTCGTTTGGAACGTTAGAAAACGCGCAGGCCGTGTTGGTGGTTACAGGAGCAGTGTCTTTTGTCTTATATGATATGCAAATTTGTACTTTACTGGCCAAATTTTCTTTCAGAATAGACATTCTGTTTACTCAGTCCAGTCCACGTAATTAAATATGTTTTGTTGTACCAACTCTGGAAATGTAAACGCCAGGGCTTCGGTACGGAGATCTGTCGAAGGGCCCCTGCAGAGGAGATGGGAGAACAGTTAGGGTAGTAGGCTTGTGTGGTTGGTAGAAGAAGCTTTGGATCTTGTTCAGTGGCGGTAATTGTTTTTGGTGGTGTTGAACGTTCGATTGTACCATGAGTTTGGGTGTTTTCTACATAGCTGTGTATGCTGAAGCCTGAGGCGTAGCCTTACCTCGTTACACTGGGTATCCTTTTTATCTTTAGGCCACGTGGTCGAGGTTTTTCTCAGTATATGTGAGTAAAGTGATCGTGCAGCGAGGGATGCTGCCGTTGCCATGGTTACCGCCGGGTGTCTGGCATCGATCGCTAAGCTGCACCCTCGCTCTGCACGGGGGTGAACACCCTTCACCAATCCACCACACTGCCTCGGAGTGTCGGTGCTTGTATGCATGCTCTTCCGACGAGGCACATACATACAGTTCGTGTAACTTAGGCACAAAAGAAGAAACAACTGCTGCAGTAGCTTACAGCTGGAACACGAGTAAGATTCATCTGTTTGCATATATTTCTTGAAAACTGCAAATGGATGACTTTAACTACCGAGATACAGTACGAGAGGAGTAAGTTCATGTCACAGATCAACACCAGTCGGGCACAAGTGTTAGGTTTAAAGCCGATTTGTTGCACTCATAGAATGGAGAAGGAAAAGCCGGGAAAAAGATGGAAACTGACCAAAAAAAAGTAGGTTTCAGAGTAGTGTCTTCATCTTTGGTGCCATAGACTGCTTTACCCTGAAGAAAAAGGACTGCAATGCTTGGAAATGTCTGGAATTATTGACCATTCGTCATGACGTAGCACCCAGAGGACTGGAATCTTCCACATGTATTTGGGGAAGTGCTGAAAAGAGAGAAAGTGGGATTAGGCAGTTCAGTAATGCTTTTAGCCACACCTACGTGTGTCAGGGGTAACAGTCTGCGATTTACCCTCGGATTTCGCTTTCACTGCAGTGATGGCTGGAGCTCGTCGTCCTAGTGCTTAATACTTACCTACAATACAGTGAAATTCGTCGTGCTCGGTCGCTGCACTCTCAGTCTGACGTGACACTGCCGAGTACCGGGGTGCTGATAAGTCCTTAGCCCGACCAGGAAGGAAACAAGCCCGGAAGCATGTCAGGGACGCGCGTGATTTCAACAACATCGAGACGCGAGCTGTTATCAAGTTTTTTTTTTCCTGCAAGGCAAGGCGCCGAAGGAAATTCACGCAATTCTGACGCAAATATTAGCTTGTTTCCTTCCTGGTCGGACTAAGGACTTATCAGTACCCCTGTATTTGTTGCGTGTTGCTAGGTAACACAGACTTACATTGTAAGCTTTTAGGTTTTCTCGGCTACTGAAGTACCACTTACAAAGTATTATGGAAGAGTGTTCGACGTTTCGGAGGAACGGGGCTTTATCTTGCTTTGAGGGTAGGAAATACGAGGTGGATCAATTCTTGTTGACGTACTAGAAAGATGGCTTCATTTTCTTATATGTTATGCAGGATCTGGGCTGTGCTCACTAGTCTGATTGTGTGGCAATATGATTGTTCCTTTTAAGAACCATAATTAAATTCATGTTTGCCACTCAACAGCTTTATTTAACAACGCTGTCAATAACAGACTATTCATCGTCGATTTGATGTACCATTAGTAAGTAATGGATTAGTAAATACGCGGTAGGAAGTGGTCGTGTTTGAGGTACTGCCTGGGCGTTAGCCGGTAGGGCCTGAGGGAAAAACGAAACCCCCAGGGCATTAGGTGTCCAGACAGAGATGATCGCGTGACCGAGTGTGCTCGGTCACGCGGAGCGAGAGGAAAGGAAGAGTAAAAAAAACATGTCTTAATTCTGTCCCATGACCACCTTAATAGTACCTTTTCATCGTCGCCCATCACACGCGGCATCTCTTATGCGTTCTTATTATTCTCATCCCGACAGAAGTGTTCTGTTCGAGGTTTGTGTATTTGTTCCATATCTGCGCGTTACAACGGTGTGTATCAACTGAAAATTTCCTCCGAAACACAAGAAACGTTTTCATCTCTACATGTCGCTACGAACCAGAAGAGGAAATTCAGATTAAGTCGTTAAAATGCCATGGTATTTGTTAACTTGTAGGTTTCATGTCAGTAGCAGCGTTCATTTCGGTGTGCATTAAACAGATTGAAATTTGGTGCAAGCGTCCAGAATTGTTGAGCATTTGGTTGCGACCTGCGAAGGCCAGTCCAGGCTCTTGGGGGTGTGGGGGTGTGTGTGGAGGGGGGGGTGGACAGTTGAGTAATCAGTTGCAGGCTTGTAATGGCAATGTCGTGTTATGTAATTAATAATGGCATAACTTACTGAAACGAAACTATTCATCCCAACGGAGCGTTAAGATAATGTGCCCGGATCCAGACCTGATCCCATCATGTTGTTGTATAAAAAGCCCAGTGAAGAATGGAATATTAGACAAGTGAAATGTGTTGCAGGCGCGCCACATTTAGTGGATTGCCTTGTATTGTATCAAGATAGAACAGTAGGTAGGACATCGCTTGTGTTGCTAAGTTTCCTTTCATTCAAGCAGTCGGATTTACGTCGAATTGTTTGTCCTTTGCGCGAAGAGCACAAAATCGATACATAATGGGGTGGTCACGTCTGACCACCTGTAACTTGAAGACTTCGGTAGAAGACTTGCACGTGGGCAGAAAGTTATCGAGAGAGGGAAGGTATGAGTATCAAAATAGGGGCTAGAATGAAATTCGCGCTCAAAGTACACATTTCCGCGTGTTGTACATCCGTTGTCTGGTCGGAAAGGCAAGGGGCCGATATAGTGGTATGATTAGGCCACACGTCTCATCAGGAACAGGTTTTGTTTGTCACCTCAAAATTATCGTATATAGGATTTCCATAACATATTCTAGTATTAATCCAGACGAACAGCATGTTCTGGAATCCACCAAAGTAATGAAGAGCTGTTATTTTGTAATACCTGTATTATGTATGACAAGCCAAATGGGCAGTTCTTCCAAGATCCACACACGAAACAGAACTACAAGATGTGTAGCCGAGTGACTCATTACTTACCAAGCAGATTGCCTGCTACCTCCAAGGGTTTCGTAAGTCACGGGTTGTGCAGTGTGATAGATAAGGCTGATCTTGTGTCAAAACGAAGGCGCAGTTTGTACAACACAGTTGAAGTGCAAAGGAATGTGGATGCTGCACCGTGTTTACTATTGGCGTTTGTTTGTAAACCGGTTTATTTACTGACCTGTTTCAGCTGTCGTAAGGAGATATATTGCAGATACCCCGTGTTCTTAGTTACATGACACGATATATTATTACTAGTACTACTATATCAGCTAAATGGATTATATTGCGTCGAACGATGGCCGTAGCAAATCTTGGGTAGTAACTACCTGGCGCCGAAAACACGGTAAAAAATCTTCGACAAGCCAGTGGCTGAACCAAGATATGAACCGAGTACACCTGGAATGCAGAAGCGGTACGAGGAGACTCTCGAGCATAACGTGGCTCCGTTTCATGTTTTTGAGCTTACGGTTCATATCCCGGCCCTGGGATCCCCATTCCTACGTGGAAAAGATTGACAGAGTGCCTTAAGATAGGAAACGGCCACTAGTGTATGCATTGTAATCGGCTATCATACATGTACGCTGTAAATGACGCAAACACACACAGCGTTGCTCGTGGCAGGCATGTGAAGAATTCATGGACTGGCAGGTGCGAATATGCGACCTTCAGTGTACTGTCGCGAAAACACTTGCTGTTGTAGGAGGGTAGTATCAATAGTCTGGCTGTGCCAAATCGGACGCGACCTTCATAGTAAATACAGAAATTGCGCGGAAATACCTCGACCGCTGTCGCCGCACGCGTGCATAGAGGGGTCGACGAAAACCCTGGGCATGCTGCTTCATCAGGAAACTTGTTGGGACTTCTAGAAATGGGCACTGCAATCATGAGTTGTGCTGGTGGCAGCACCAATCAACAGTACACCAACTCCTTGCCACCCATTCCGCACTTTTAACGCGTGTTTGCTTTCTGGAAGACGTGAAACAGTTTATTGCTCCAAAAACAAATTATGCGTGCATAAAATATAAATTTTATAGGAAACTTCGGGAAAGAGGCCCTTCGTTTTTTACGATTTGATGTGGGCCTATGTGGATAGGAATACAAGTGGCAGCGTGTTCTTCGTCATTGTGCAGTGGTGTAGATTTACTGCTGACTGGCACTGTCGACAGTACCTTTGCATCTGCAGTGAGTGAATTTCGGGGCCAATAAGGGATGCAAAATCTATTTGAATGACATACAACTACTTGAAATTAGGAATATTCCATTTTTCGCCCTTTTTTATCTACCTTTTTCTCCTTTTTCTTTGCCTCGTATTCCTTCCGTTTGTATTTGCCAATGTTACGCTTGTCCACATATTTTGCAAGTACACCTCGCAGTGCCCTCGACAGTTGGTATGTAGGCTGAAGGACCAGGTTCCTGTGCTGTTTGACGAGTACAAAGGATAACCGGATAATCGATTCAGCGACCTTCCAACGAACCCGCAACCTCGGCTGTCGCCACCAATTACTACCCACCTGATGTAACCCGGAAGAGAACACCCAGCATATCGGTCTGACCTCAGTTGGAACAAGAAAGGCAATGTATATATCAACGTAGCATTGAGCGGCGTTCGCGAAATCTTTGTTACTGTGGAAAGCAAAAAGTATTACGCATGTCGAGTGTGTGTATGTCTGTAGCCTTAGTTATCCAGCACGAAAAGCGCATGCGCTGTATTTTATTACCATCTGTGACTTGTGTGGTTGTACCTCAATTAGCCACATAATCTCATAAACGACACGATTTTCGGAAAAAGGTTATTGAACATAAAATGCGTGTTTTCATTTTCTGTAGATCTTTTGTCTGAAGAAATTCTCTTTCTAAAAAGAAATGAGCGAGGTACGATCATAAGTTCTGTAGGTCTCCATGTAAAGTACCAGTTATTCTTCTCAGATTTTGATGGAACTTGAAGTTTCTGGACACATTTTGCGAAGAATATTCCAATGTCAAATTTAATCGAAATCCGTCCAGTGGTAGAAGAGTTGTTCCCTGCAGACGGACGGACGGACGTACAGGCATGATGCTGGTAGTCGCTTTTGGCAGTTTTGCGAACGCCCCAAAAATTTAAACTTATTTACGTCATCCGCCAAAAACTGCAGGATTTTCTTCGTACTGCTTCAGAATGTATTGAATTGGCGGCCCGGATAGCGTAGTCTGTATAGGGACTCGCTACGGGCTGGACAGTCCGGGCTATCGGCCCCGAGGCCCATCCGTTTTCCTGTTCAAAGGGTACCGTTTCTCTTTCGTGGAGTTAAAGCGGCAGAGACGTGACACTGACCATCCATCCCCTTCTACGGGACAGCTTCTATATTTATTAAAATAAATTCTGGAGAAAAGAACTTTTTGTAGACTATTGCTTCTCCATTTTTATTGCTGCAATTGAATGTGAATTGTATGTTTGAAGGTAATTGTAGTTTGCAGTTAACTCGGTATTTATTAGGTTGAAGAAATCCAACGAGATGCAACAGTATGCACATATTTATTTACTGCTAAATTACTCTACGTGTTTCGGGCGTCCATCGCGCCCATCATCAGAAGTACATAAAACTGTAGTTGCAGCCTCTGGTACAGATCATACTCTCTGGGGAGCAAGCTTCCTCAAACATGACCAAGTCCTTATCTGGTCACGTTTGAGGAAGCTTGCTCCCCGGACAGTATGATCTGTACCAGAGGCTGCAACTACAGTTTATGTACTCCTGACGATGTGCGCGATGGACGCCCGAAACATGTAGAGTAATTTAGCAGTAAATAAGTATCTGCATACTGTTGCATCTCGTTGGATTTCTTCAACCTAGACGATGCACGGAACCACGAATATAAAATTCAATATTTATTGTATCTGTAATTACCCTGAAGATGGAGGCAGCAAGTTACTCCGAAACGTGAGTGCTTATGTACTGACAAGTTCTCACGGCGTCGTATTCCTGACGAACTGCCTTCATCAGTGTACGAATAAATTAATTGCAACCGTATTAGTTGTTATGATAATGCAACCAAGTTGTCCGGAGAATGTGCGTGCGTGGCCCGGCCATAGGCGTGTTCAGAACCGTCATATTACTGGTGCTTTTGTAACAAATCCTCTCTGTACATCTTTAATCCGGCACTGCAAATAGAAGTTCTGAGGGTGAAATAATTGCAAATGAGCTTCATTGTTCATCTAGAGTGATCCGCCAGTTGCTGAACATTGCTAGTCCAAATGGTTTTTAACGTTTCGCTCTCTCCCTTACAGAGAACAGGTTGTTTCTGTTGTGGAGACGAAGGGTTGACGTTGTATGCGGAAGCAGTGTTTCTCGGAAGGAAAACGTGCGCAGACCTTAGGGATTTAGAATTGTTACATTGTATTTGCAGTGATGTAAAATTTTTAAGGTTCTGACGGCCTTGTCTCGCGAGGGTTCGGAAGTGAATATGATCCTAACCACACCCTGTGCAACACTTGTGGGATGTGGGAACCTTGCCGAAGGTTGGCAGTGTTGAGGGGCAAATGTAACGCGATCTTGCCATTTGGCAGCCAATCAGAAACGCGGTGGGCGACTTTATTTATATAAGTAAACCGTTGCACCAGAATTTTCAGTGCCGTGGCAGTGTTTATTGCGTGAAGACGCATACTTTTGTGTGTAAGAAGACGAACACATGGACCCGAAGGTAATGTGCATCCTTGCATTTGGTTACAGGGCTTGTCTGTGTAGGCTAGTATCTCATGCTTTAAAACTTTTCATTTCTCCCACCGAATGTATTTATGAGTTGATGATTATGATCTTCTGGGGTGTTCTGCCGCGTAGTTAGATTTGAAATTTACCGACGTTTCGGATTAACCTGCTTCCTTCGCCTGATCTTACCAGACTGCACGGCGTTCCATTCCAGAGAGGGTAATGTTCATATGCACAGGCATGAAGATCTGATAACGCCTATTGCTTGGTCGCGGAACAGACGGCCGTGTGTTTTATAGACCTATTGATTAACTGAATAAAGACAGGGATGCGGTTTGTTCGCTGGGAGGTACCAACAGAGGTTTTTAAAGTTCCACAGTCATACCAAATTTTTCACAGATTTTTCTGTGTTCAGGCTTCACTTATGCTGTGGGCTTACCACTTTCTTCAGCCACCAGTGTTTCTGGAGCAGTGCTTTCCAACGTGTTTTTCTCTCGTACCATTATCACACATGAAACATACTTGTTTCACTGGGTAGTGAAAATAGTGGTAATGGTGTGTACTTTGAGAATCCTGTGGTCTTTCGGAATGTTTTGCTGGTTAGTGGGGATTGGAAGTCTTGGCATACTACCAGATGACCGTCCGCGTACCAGCGGTTGAAAAGCACAGCTCTAGAGGATGTTCGTCTCTCCCGACTGGCTGAAGTGGCCTTAACTTCCGAATCTGCACTGCGTAGCAACAGATTCGAGTATTGCTGTTTCTGAAGACGGAGAGGCGCAGCTGTATTACAAAATACGTGATATCGACTCCTATCTAGTCAGCTTGAGCAGGGCACGTTCAAAATTTCGAAATCAGTATTGGCAGGCCCCCAGGGCGTGGCTCGCTTCATGTTTTTTTTAAATGTTACTTAACGTGAGCTTCGTCTAGTGGGGCGTTCATTTCTACTGACTAGTTGTTTACTCGATGCTGTGAGCGCGATGCCGGATGGAAACCTGAAAACCCGAATTACGCCATCTTTATCATAAATTGTAATAGTGGTATTGCTTCCACGTCGCACGGGATATGATTGTGTAGCCGTAACGATCTCAACTTCCCTCCACTGCTTCACATGTCATGATTTTGTGCTTAGTTAAGCACAGGTACACTTATTTACTTAACTCCATGGATCAGAGTCCTTCTTGAGAAGCTGAACGGTTCCCAGCCAGTCAAGAAGTCCCCCGCATTTTATGGAACCCGAAGATTCATTACCTCATTCACAAGTGTCCGCCACCTGTCCCTATCCTGAGCCAGATCGATCCACCCCATGCCCTCACATCCCACTTCCTGAAGACCACCTTAATATTAACCTCCCGTCTACGCCTCGGTCTTCCAAGTGGTCTCTGTCCCTAAGGTTTCCCCACCCTGTATGCACCCTTCCTCTCCCCAGTACGTGCTGCATTTTGATTTGTTAAGGTTGTTCCCAAATATTTGAACTCTTCCACCCTTTAAAACGAGCTATTATCAATCTCTGTACTGTGACTTCGTCCTGCATCATGATCTCGAGACATGACCATGTACTTAGTTTTATCGGCATTCACTTCTAGACCATTCTCCTTACTACTGACTAGCCAAGTTTTTGTATTTTTCTTTACAGTATGTACGCTTCCTCCCAATATATTAACGTCATCAGCCTAAACCAAAGGCTTATGTGTACCATTTAATTTCAAAACCATCCTGGTTTACATGAATCCTCCTAATGGCGTACTCTAAAGCAGAGTTGAACAGCAATGGCGATAAAGCATCTACTTGTTTCTAACCATTCCTAATAGGAAACAAGTCGGACAAATGCTTGCCTACCCGGACTGTGATTGGTTGCGTTCAGACACATTTTTATTAGCCTTACAACTTTCATGGGGATACTAAACTCAATGAGAATACTTTCACAGTTGCACCGTGCATATTGATTCAATTTACTTTATTTTTACCAACTTATGCACTTGTATATCAGTTAATATTAATGCTAATACATTAAAATATTAGAAGATAAAACATAAAATTATTTAAAACTCCGACATGTTTCGGTTTCTTTATAAAACCATCTTCAGGGAGTCTCCTGTGCCTATTAAAGTTACTTGTTATCTGATACTACCGTTGAGGTATGTT
>Ga0131853_10013660_pt1 | contig 14889 bp, 13 predicted proteins | sample TergutLab28metaG_FD_92764 | JGI IMG/M metagenome (GOLD analysis project Ga0131853, IMG submission 92764) | Labiotermes labralis P1 segment gut microbial communities from Petit-Saut dam, French Guiana - Lab288 P1 (version 2) (version 2) | ecosystem: Host-associated > Arthropoda: Insects >... | reverse complement strand
TTCGCCGGTAGTGATACGCCCATCCTTTGGCTTGTCGGCACCTTTTGGTATCATCCACGCATTGCCAAAACGGATAGCTCCTTTTATGCGGTCATTTTTCGCATAAGCCTGTACCCATCTTGCAGAAACTCCCCATTTTTCGGCGGCTTCTTGTGCTGATATATAATCCATATGTGTATGTCCTCGTTTCTCTGAAAATGGTTGAGGGTAGCTTGTATTGCCCAAACTTAATTATACTACGAACGAGCGAACACTATCAATATGAAATTGAAATTTTGCGGATATTGTGCAGTAGTTTTAGGGCGGTGCAAAGCCGACAAACCTTTGCCGGCTTTGCACTCTTGCATGAATGATATTTTATAACGCTTGCCCCCACGCCAGTGCTGGCTGCACCCTATTCGGCTCATCCCGCATAAGCGTATCCATGCTCCGCCGTATAGCCTCCATGTTCGGTAATTCTGCTTTGATGTCGTAGTATTCATCACACAGCACATACCGCTTGGCGGCAAGTTCCTTTTGCCCGTTCTGCCAATCTTTGATGGGTAGTGTTGTTCTACCGTTCATCACCCCTGCGAAATACGTTTGTGCCGCTTGGTAGGCTTGTATTGCATCAGCGTGTTTGCTGTAGTATTCATCTTGCTTTTTGGTAGCGGCATCATGTTCTTTGGTGGCTTTGCTCTTGGTGAATGGGTTAATGCTGTTCAGTGCGGCGGGGTCGGTTTTTGGTACAAGGGATTTGTATTTCTGATAGACTATTTTGTGCTGACGGTTGTTCTCGGCATGGACAAGATGCACAGCCAAAGTTTCCAATCGCCGCTCGGCTTTCTTGATGTCATCGGTGACGGTTTTTAACTGCTCGTTTTTGCGTACAATGGTATCGGCAAAATCCTCTACGCTGGTGATGTGGTTCTCTTGTAGGAAGATTAAAACCTTGGCTTGGGTTTGTAGATTGCGGATGCGTTGCCAGTCGGTTTTTAGATTCTTGCCCTTGCCTACATTGCCCATAATTTCAACGATGCTCGGCGGGTTATGGATGGGGTGTTTGTATAGGCCATTTTTCAGCTTGCGGATACGGGCTTTGGTCTGCTTTATTTCGCTGTTGAGAGAATGTACACGGCGGTTGTAATCGCCTTTTTCGGTGCGTATTCCTCGTTGCTCCATGTGGTGGTCTACTCGCTCGGTTATGCCGTTTTGCTCCAAATATTTGTTGAGGGTATCTGCCCAATCCTTGCGCCATTCTTCGGCTTTGGTATTGTCGTTCCAATCGATGGCGTTGACTTTGCGTGATTTCGCTCCCCATGTGCCGTTTTCATTGAGCAGACGGAGCGATAACATAACGTGGCAATGGGGATTCGGTCACAGTCCATATGTAAGCACAAATTATCGGCATAAACTCTGCCTTTGAGATAATCCGAGGACGGGTCTACCGCCCTCGGTAATAGAATTGATTACGATGCAACTGCATCGGGATTGTTTTGATGTGCTTGCGGTTGCTCTTGTTGTGCTAGTGGCTGCTCTTGTTCAAGCACCTGCCCCTGTACAATATCCACCTTACCAACTCCAACAAAGAAAATCTCAACCTCTTGTGTACGCTTCTTGCCGTAAGATACATTAGGCTCATGAACAACGATTCTATCAATCATTGCATTAACCATACCTTGTGAAAGAGTTTCGGTTTCGACTACTGCATACTCACGAACAAGACTGATGAAGTGGTCAACATTTCCTAAACAACTCTCGCTTGCGGTAAGTGCAGTTTCGAGAGCAGAGATTTCATTTTTCAAGTCATGTTGCTCCTGCTCGTACTTGGTACTCATCTTCGCAAAACGCTCATCACTTAGCTTTCCGATTATATTATCCTCATAGATACGCTCAAATATCTTATCGAGTTCATCAATGCGTTTTTGCTTTTGGACAATAAGCCGTTTATTAGCTACGATTTCACGCTTCTGCCCAGCCTCATTAGTTTCCATGACTTGTAGTGCAAAAGCCTTTTCATCTTGAGAAACAAACGCCAGCACCTTACGGATTTCCTCTGCCACTATATCTTTTAATACCTCTTCACGAATATAATGAGCTGTACATTTACGAGGGTAGCCTGCCGAAAGGTCTTTTTTGTACACAGAACAGGCATAAGCACCGTCAAGTTTCTCACCATATTTCTTAGTGGTAATCTTTCGCATATTAAAATATAGCTTTGCACCACAGTCTGAACAAAAAGATAATCCGCTGAACATTCCCGGCGTGCCGTAAACTGGCGGTCGGCGTTTATGGCTTCGCATTTTTCTCACAACATCCCATGTCGCTTTGTCAATAATGGCAGGATGTGTATTCTCAAACACCATTATATTCTCGGGTGCATTTTTACGGCTTTTCTTGTCTTTGTAAGACTTGGAATAGGTTTTGAAATTCACCGTATGCCCCAAATATTCTTGGGAATCAAGAATGCCACGTACTGTGGTTGCGTGCCAGTAAGTGGTTGTTCCTGTTGGTCGAGGTTTTTTCAAAATGCCATTTTCAGATTTGTAGGTCGTTGGGTTTAACACTCCTTCTGATGTAAGAGTTATTGCAATTCCTCTTGCACCTGCACCATTAACATACATATCGAAAATCCTTCGCACGACCACCGCACTTTCCTCATCAATCTCAAGTTTAGCAGGACTGGTTTGGCTGTTACGGTATCCATAAGGCGGCACTACGCCAATTCTCTCGCCGCTTTTGCCTTTAGCATTGATAATGGCTCGCACTTTTCTACTGGTAGATTTTACATACCATTCATTGAAAAGATTAACCATCGGTGCTAAATCATTTTCGCCTAAATCTGTATCTACATTATCATGAACTGCTATCAATCTGACATCGTGCTTTGGAAACAAGATTTCCGAATAAAATCCTACTTTAAGGTAATCTCTTCCAAAACGCGAGAGGTCTTTCACAATAACAATAGATACAAGCCCTGCCTCAACATCTTCAATTATTTGTGAAAATGCTGGGCGTTCCCAGTTAGTACCGCTATAACCATCATCATACACAAACTCATATGGAGTTAGGTTATTTTCCTCTGCGTACTTGGTTAAAATAGAGCGTTGGTTGACGATAGAATTTGAGTCCCCAGCTTGCTCATCTTCTTGGCTCAATCGAGCATATAAATATATTTTTTTAGTTGGGGTGATTGCCTGTTTTGTAGATTTGCCCCCATTTTGTATTGGCTGTCCTTTCATCATATCCTCCATTCCGACAGCCAACAGACGGTAATGTATATTCTTATTATAGCGCACATCACCGCTGTTGGCAGCCCTCAAATTTAATTTTGAATTGCTATGCAGATTTGGCGTGTTCGGTAATGGTTGATAAGTTGGCATTGCCTTGTATCAGCCGTGCCATGACAGCAACAAGGTCTTGTTTGTTGCCCTCCGCATAGGCGGAAGATACAATGTAGGTAGTCCTCCCGATTTTACGTGTTGTCTTTGTGATTTTAATCTCGTTTGTCTTGGTTTTGCTCATCGCAACATCCTTTCTGTTTTAGATATTGTGCCGCCGCAAAAAACGGCGGCAGATGGGTTCATGTCAGTTTAGAATTCTGTACTTTTGTTTAACGCTCCATAATAAATGTCCTCCAAAGCATCTTGTGGGTCAAAAATTTCGCCATCGATTGATTCGGTTAAGCAAATAATTGTAGACAGGATTTCAGTTGCCTCATTTCCGTTTACTGGAATAGCGATAATAAGCATTTTTGAATTTTTCATTTGATTTCTCACCTTTCGTTTTTGAATTTTGCTTAATTTGAATTTAGTTTAATATTTTGATTTCGGTTCTGTCCAAGTCATTCAGAGTAGACTTGGCGATATTACATTTGATTCTACTTGCCCGCTTTCATCCCAACCAAGTTCCTGTACCTTACCTTGTTTGGCAGAGGGTGCGTTTTCGTTATCTACCCCTCGCACCGCTTCTCTGAGTAACGGCATTGGCAAGAGTGCAGATTTTGTATTTGGTTGGCTGCGGATTTAATTGTGGAGTATTGCGGATGGCTGATATATCACCTCCTACTAAGCGTTAAATTTGAAGGGGTTTGTACAGGTGTTTTTGGCTATCGGGTAGAATAATTTTCATCCCCTCATATAGCGTGAAAAAATTGGTGTTTTGTTAAGGTGTTTTACATCCCTATATAAAATAAATAATTCAATAGCTTAAGGGGATATGGATTTACACCTCTATACAGCGTGAAAAAAATCATATTTTGTAGGGGTATTTTTTCGAGATGCAGAAAAATTCATGTAATTGCAAATGATGAAAATCATAGTTCAAAAGAAGTGGCAAGCAATGTATTTGTTGCACAAATACGCTTGTTGAGGGTATCCCTCAAACTCCCTTTAGCAAAAATCACCGTGTGGCGATTTTTGCTTTAAGCCGCTTTGCGTCTGCTGGCACTAGTTCCGAGTGCGGAAAACCATTTAAGGGCTTCAAAGTTCCAGAGCGTGAGCTGTCAAATGAAAAAATGATTATCGCCCAAAGTTTTTTACTTCGGACTAAAATTTATCTTGCATTATTCGCTATTCCGTAGTACAATATATTAAAGTAGATTGTGAGGTCTTGGATATGGAACTTGAATGGATAAGTGCTGAACAAGCCGCTGATAAATGGGGCATCACCGCTCGTCGAGTACAGGCTCTTTGCAAAAATGGTCAGATAGATGGCGTTGTCCGTTTGGGCAGGGCATGGCTGATTCCCAAAGATACACCCAAGCCCCTTGATGGCAGATTTAAGAAGTCGGAGGTTGATAGCCAAAATGAAAACTCTTGACGAGCTTCTTATTGCAGAAGTTACAGAGCATGAGTTCAAATCAGAACTTGAAATAAAGAAACCAAAAAGCTGGCTTAAAACCGTGAGTGCATTTGCAAACGGAATAGGCGGTAGCATATATTTTGGTGTTGATGATAAAGGTGTGGCTATCGGACTGACCGATGTGAAGAAAACCGCTGACGATATAAGTAGATTGATTAAGGAAAGAATGTCGCCGCTATCAGAGTTTAACTTGTCCGCTAACCGTATAGATGGCGATAAAGATATTCTCATTCTCCATGTTCCGAGTGGAAACAGCACACCATATTATTATGTGGGCGATGGCACGATAACGGCTTTTGTTCGTGTTGGCAGCGAAAGCGTTATGGCTTCACCACAACAACTTAATGAGCTTGTAATGCGTGGAAAAAATCTCACTTTTGATACAATGCCTACGGAATACAACTTAGCAGATTTAACTTTTACAGCACTTGATGCCGCTTTTAAGCGCATAAAGAAATTAACTCTCACAGAAAAAGATTATATTTCAATGGGCTTGGCGAAACCCGATGGAACAGTAACAAATGCAGGGCTGATGTTTTCGGACGAGTGTCCGCTTTTGCAGTCAAGGGTATTCTGCACACATTGGGACGGCTTGGACAAAAGTGGTGGCGTTGATGATGCCATTGACGATAAAGAGTTTGAAGGCGACCTTATTTCCCAACTTTTGAAAAGCCATGATTTTGTAAAGATGAATTCCAAAGTGCGTTGGAAGAAGATGTCCAATCACAGAGTTAATAAACCCGATTATGCAGATAGGGCTGTTTTTGAAGCATTGGCAAACGCTTTTATGCACAGAGATTATAGCGTGGTTGGTAGCGAAGTTCATATAGATATGTTTGCAGACCGCTTGGAAATCAGTTCGCCCGGCGGTATGCCCGATGGCACAATCATTCAAGAGCAAGATATTGGTAAAGTGCTGTCAACACGCCGCAACCCGATTATCGCAGAGATTTTTCACCGCTTAGATTTTGTAGAGCGGCGTGGTAGCGGTTTTAAGAAAATTCGTGAAGCAACGGCAGAACTTTACAATTACACAGATAACTTTGCACCAAGTTTTGTTTCTACACGGACAGCGTTCCATGTGATTTTGAAAAACATGAATTACGACTTGCATGGCAGCACCACGCAAGTCACCGTGCAAGATACCAAGCAAGTTGAAAGAACCGCACGACTTCTTGACTTTTGCTCCGAACCACGCACAAGAGATGAAATGCAACAGTTTATTGAGATTGCCAATCGGGAACATTTTCGCAAAACGATATTAAAGCCATTACTTGATAGCGGTAAATTGCAAATGACAATTCCCGACAAGCCAAACAGCCGCAACCAAAAATATATACGAACCAACCGATAGGAGCTTACAAATATGACCGACACTGGGCAACGTGCCGCCGCAAAGAAATTTGCAGATTTTTGGAAAGGCAAAGGCTACGAAAAAGGTGACACTGCGCCTTTTTGGTTGTCTTTGCTTCGTGATGTTTATGGGATAGAAAATCCTGAACAATTTATTTCGTTTGAAGATAAAGTCCTTATGGATAAAGCAAATGGATTCATGGACGTGATGATACCGTCTACAAAAGTTTTGATAGAACAAAAAAGCCTTAACATAGACCTAAGTAAGCCGATTAAGCAATCGGACGGCACTTTTTTAACGCCATTTCAACAGGCAAAGAGATATATAGTAGATATGCCCGTTTCACAACACCCACGCTGGGTTGTTACTTGCAATTTCAGCACATTCTTTGTGTATGACATGGAACGTCCACACGGTGAACCCGAAAAAATCAACTTAGAGGATTTGCCAACCGAATACCATCGCCTTATGTTTTTGGTTGATAGCGGCAACGAACGCATAAAGCGTGAAATGGAAGTGTCTATTGCTGCTGGTGAAATTGTCGGCTTGCTTTATGATGCCTTTGCAAAGCAATATGTTGACCCAACGAGTGAACGTGCATTAAAGAGCCTAAATGTGTTGTGTGTTCGCCTTGTTTTCTGTTTGTATGCCGATGATGCAGGAATATTTGGACGCAAGGCTATGTTCCATGATTACCTTGCAAGATTTGAAGCAAGGGATATGAGAAGAGCAATTATTGATTTATTTGTTGTGTTGGACGAACTACCCGAAAACCGTGACCCCTATCTTGATGATAACCTCTCTTGTTTCCCATATGTAAACGGTGGCTTGTTTGACGAAAAAGATATTGAAATTCCACATTTCACAGATGAAATCAGAAGTCTGTTGCTAACAAAAGCCAGCGAGAATTTCAACTGGTCGGAAATAAGCCCAACCATTTTTGGTGCGGTGTTTGAAAGCACATTAAACCCCAACACCCGTCGTTCGGGTGGTATGCACTACACCTCTATTGAAAATATACATAAGGTTATTGACCCTTTGTTTTTTGGTAGCTTGCAAAAAGAGTTTGAGGAAATTTGTGCTATTGCCGTTGAGAAAACCAAGATGCAAAAGCTCGATGCGTTTCAATCAAAACTCGCCTCTTTGTCGTTTTTAGACCCAGCTTGTGGCAGTGGAAATTTCTTGACAGAAACATATATAAGTCTGCGCCGATTAGAAAACGAACTGATAAGCATAAAGCAAAAGGGGCAGATACAGATAGGCGATGCTACTTTTAACCCCATTCAAGTTTCAATTGGGCAATTCTATGGCATAGAGGTTAATGACTTTGCCGTAACAGTTGCACGTACTGCTTTGTGGATTGCCGAGAGCCAAATGATGAAAGAAACTGAAATTATTATCCATATGAACTTGGATTATTTGCCGCTGAAAACTTATGCAAATATCATTGAGGGTAATGCTTTGCGGATTGATTGGGAGAGCGTTGTGCCGAAACAGAAACTTTCGTATATCATGGGCAACCCGCCGTTTGTGGGTTCATACATGATGACCGCAGAGCAAAAGAAGGATGCCGTGGATATTTTCGGGAAAATAAAGCTCTCTAACAGCATTGATTATGTTGGAGCGTGGTATCACAAAGCGGCTCTTTACATTCAAAACACAAATATTTCTGTAGCGTTTGTTTCAACAAATTCTATTACACAGGGCGAACAAGTTGCGCCTTTATGGGGGAAAATGTTTGATACATATGGTGTGAGTATCAATTTTGCTAGGCGCTCTTTTAAGTGGAACAGTGAAGCAACGGACAAGGCCGCTGTTCATTGTGTCATTGTAGGCTTTTGCAAAACACCTAGCAGAGAAAGAATAATCTACGATGGTGAAATAGCAACTATTTCCTCAAACATAAACGCTTATTTAGTTGACGCACCTAATGTATTGATAACAAGCAGGAGTAAACCGATTTGCGATATCCCGCCAATGACTTTAGGTAATAAGCCAACCGATGGAGGACACCTAATTCTTACGGTAGACGAAAAAAGCGAGTTGCTAAAGAATAACCCTGAAGCGGAAAAGTTTATTCGGACATACTTGGGGGCAACCGAATTTATCAATGGCAAGCATCGATTCTGTTTGTGGTTAAAAGATGTTTCTTTCAGTGAGTTGAAGAAGTGTCCTCTTGTTTTGGCTCGGATTGAAGCAGTCAGGCAGTTTAGGCTCGCCAGTACAGCAAAACCAACAAGAGAGAAAGCAGAAACGCCGCATTTGTTCTTCTTTATTTCGCAGTCAGATGAAAATTATCTAGTGATACCAGCGGCCTCGTCTGAAAACAGAAGATATATACCTATTGGATATTTAGACAAGGATATCATAGCGAGCAATGCACTGCTTGTCGTTCCCAAAGCCAACCTTTACCATTTTGGAATACTTACAAGCAATGTTCATATGGCGTGGATGAGAGCAGTTAGTGGCAGATTAAAAAGTGATTATCAGTATTCTGGTGGCGTTGTCTATAACAACTTCCCATGGTCGGATGCAACAGATGCACAGAAAGCCGAAATTGAAAAGCTGGCGCAGGCTGTGCTTGATGCAAGAGCGCAGTACCCCGACAGCACCCTCGCCGATATGTACGGTGAAACTTCGATGCTGTTCCATACGGCTTTGTTGAACGCGCATCGTGAGCTTGACCGCGCTGTGATGAAGCTGTACGGATTTCCAGTCATGGATTTCACTGAGGCTGATTGTGTGGCGGCATTGATGGAGATGTATCAAAATTTTGTGAATGGGGGCAAGCGGTAGTGACCTTTATAGATAAAATTGTTGACTGGAAAAACTTTGAACAGTTTATAGCCGATATGTATTGAACTGACCCCTCAATGATTGTAGAGCATAATATAACCTTAACAGGAAAATCGGGCAGGAAGCGTCAGGTTGATGTTCTTATAACGCAACGCAACAAACTCCACACCTATACAACAATCGTAGAGTGCAAAAAGTGGAAAGATAAGGTTGATGGAGATGTCTTGGACGTTATCTACGCTAAAATGGAAGATTTGAACGCTTCAAAAGGCGTTGTGTTTACAACTAGCGGATATGAGAAAGGCGCAGAACAATATGCTTCATCGAAGAATATTGATATTTTTTGTGTTAGAGATTTGCGTCCACATGAGTGGGGGTCTGCTGGTAAAATCTCTAATATATACCTTCATACTATTGCTGGTGAATTTATAACAGATTTGACCTTAACAGCACAGATGATCCCCATAGTCGAAGAAGTGCCTTCGCTTGACGATTTCAAAATCTGCTTGGATAGAAACTACTTTGATGCAGACCAGTTTCTATACTCAAAAAGAAATGGCGTGAGGAAAGGTCATTTGGTTGACTTGCTTCGTCAAAAGCATTATGAAGTTTTGAAAGAAACTTGTGAGGATATTTCAATTTTGGACAACGGCTCTGAAAATGCCTGTCTTACCATTAAAAGAAATGTGAAATTTAATTTTAAGAACTATGACTATCGACAACTTAGATTACAAAAAGCGGTAGTAAATTTTGATGAAATCATTGGAACAATGCTAATTCATATATCTCAGTCAAAGTTCCGATTGGATATTAGAGATGAATTAGACATGGCTCTAATTGTCGAAAATTACATTAAAAATCAAATTCATATCGTATCAAAGAGAAACAATCTTTCAGATGTGAAATTATCTGCTAATTTGAGTGATTTGCTGCCAAAAAGCAACGATGGCGAAGAAATTATCCACGAAGATAACGTTGTCTTAAAGGCATTTATTGATGCTTCAGTTGGTGTGGGTGAAAAAATAAAAACAGCCAACGATGTGTTGAAAAAAGAGAAAATTATCATAACACTATGAAATAGGCAATATAAAACAGGGCTCCTATAAAATAATTTTGACATGACATATGATGCCCTTGTCACAAAAGTGGCAAGGGCATCTATACATTACTCGTCTGTTGACCATCTGTTTTTATGCTTCCCTGTGAACTCTGCCCATTGCCCTCTTGCTTGTCGTGGATGCACATATCGGCTATCATGCCGTGTGCCACAAAACATTTATTTACATACTCACGGGCGAGTGCTATGTTTTGCTCCTTGCTCAATTCTACAGGCAGGGCAAATTCTATTTCACGGGCGAGTTGGGCATTGCTGTTGCGGTCTATCTGCTCGACAGATTTCCATAATACAGAGCGGTCTGCAAAATCGGCGGGGGCATTATCCGGAAATATGATTTCTTTATGCACGATGCCCGATTTGCGTGTGTAATTATGTGTCCGTCCGCTATACTCGTTTTTGATATTTTCAGCGGCACGATATGCCGCCGCAGCTACTGCGGATTTTCCTTTACCTCGTGTTATGATTTGTATGTTAATATGGAAGATTGCCATTGGATTGCCCCCCTTTCATTGGGATTTGGATTTGTGCTTTTTGCAACCCTGTGACCCACGGAACACAGGGTTGTGGTTTTAGGTTTTAAGGGGCGCGGTGCGCCACTTCGTGGTAAAAAAAGAGGGGTTGCCCCCTCTTAGCTACGCTGTTGCACCCTGCTTGTTTGCAGGGTTTGCGGCGTTTTGTGATGTGTTTGTCGGTTTGCTGTTGTCGTTGTTTTGCCCTGTGCCGTTAGGTGCAGGGGTGCTATTGTTTTACGGTTTTGTGCCTGTTGGTTGGGTTGATGATGGGGTGTTGTATTGTGCGGACTGTTTTGCGATTGTATCGGCAGTTGTGGTGTTAGGTTGTGTGGATTGCCCTGTGGTATCGGCAGGGCTGCTGTTTGTATTTTTCGCCGTGAAGTCGGCAATAGCGGCGATGCCGTGTTTGTTGGCAATGTGGTTTTTAATGAATGATTGGAATTGCTCTTCTGTAAGATTGATGATGTCGGGTAGGATGCTCTCAATAAAGCCGTGTCGCTTGCAAAGGCGGTGGTTTCTGTCCTTGCGGTCACGCTCTGCCTGTTGTCTTTCCAGTTGTTTCAAACGGCGTTGTTCGTCTTGGATGCGTTTTGCTGATGCCTCGATTTGTTGTTGTAGTTTTGTTTGTGCCATAGGTGGTTGCTCCCTTCGTTTTTTAGATTAGTTTTGATTGGGTTATGGGTATTGGCGAACGCAAAAAGCGGCTCAACCTTTTTTGAATGAGCCGCCGTATGCGGTAATGCTGATATTTAGTTGTAGTGGTTATATTGCTATTGCCGTTTGCTCCTGTGAGGGCTGTTGCTGCCCTACATTTTGCTCTCGTTTTTTATCACAGTACTTTTGTGTTTTTGCGTTGATTTGCTCCCCGTTGCGGTCACGATAACTACTTTCGTACTCCCTGCGTTTACGCTTGCGTTCCTCGTTTTCTTCGGGGGTCAATGTTGCAAGTTTGGTGGCGTTTCGTGCGGATTGGTCGGCATCAAGTTTTGCTTTGTTATCGATGTAATATTGGCGGTTGTACTCTTGCCGTTTTAACTTGCGTTCCGCTTCGTACTCGGCACGTTCTTCGGGGGTCATGGTGTCGGGTCGTTTGCCCTCGAAATGCCCTAACGGTTTGCCGCCATTCGCTTCACGGCGTTTCTTGTATTCACGTTGGCAAAGTAGCTTCGCCATACGCTTTTCATGTGCCGCTTGGGCTTTGGGGTCTGGCTCTTGGGCTCGCTCAGTTTCGTTAATCGGCGGTGAGTATGTGCCTATAAAGTTAAGGTACACATCTACCTTTTGAGTGGTGACTACGGCTCGCCTGTCGTCTCGTTCGTGGACTTCTATGCGGTCTACAAACTCATGTAACATTGTGGGTGTTAATTCCTCGAATTGTTTATATCGTTTTGTTGGTTCAAGGAATTTTGCCGCCCTGTCGGTGCTATCGTCACAACTGGTTAAATCATCTTCCAGTTGGGCGATTAGCTGTTCCAATTCCGCTTGTTCCTGCTCGTATTGGTTGGACAATACCTCGAAACGCTTGTCGTTGATTTTGCCCGAAAAATTGTCCTCGTAGATACGCTGTATTAGCTTGTCGAGTTCGGCATGGCGGCTCTGACTGGACTTTAATTTCTTGCGTTGAGATTTTACATTGTCGGCTTGCTGTGTAGAGTACATCTCATTTATCTGCCGCTTGAAGTCGGTTTCGTTGGTTGTGGCGTATGCGCTTACTCTTTGGAGTACGTCAAGCACAATATCCTCAACAACACCGCCGTTGATACGATGCCCTGTGCAAAACTCTACTCCGTGCTTGCTCTGCTTGCAAGTGTAGTGATTTTTCTGCCGTGTAGTAACTTCGGTAACTTCTTCGCTTATTATCTCGCCAGTTACCTCATCTACTACTGCATCAGCAATCTTTTTTGTGCTTTTGATTGTGCCTCTGTTGTGGTGCATTTTGGATTTACAATCGGCACAGTATAGCAGTCCTGTAAGTGGGTGAGGCTCGCCCAAGCTGTTGGGTTTGTTGCGGCGTTTCTTTTGGCGTATATCGTTAGCGGCTTGCCATGTGTCGTTGTCTACTATCGGCTCATGCTTGCCCTCGAATACAAGCCAATCTTCTCTCGGAACGTGCTTACTCCGCTTGTCTTTGAATGACTGCTTTTGTGTTTTGAGGTTAACCATACAGCCTTTATATTCCATACGCTGTATAATCATATCAACCATGTTGCCTTGCCAGCGATATGGGTCTACCCATTCTTTATTTTTGCAAGTGCCTGTGCCTCGTTGTGCCATATAGTAGCCGGGTGAGTAGATTTTGTCTTTGCGTAGTCTGCCAGCTATGGCGGTGATGCCGTAACCCTCGATTGTCATTCGGAAAAATACGGCGTACTATCTCGGCGGCTTCGGGGTCAATTTCCCATACGCCTTTGTCGGTTTCGGACTTCTTGTAACCGTATGGGGCTATGCTGGAAACATACTTGCCATTACGCCCATTTGAACGCTTTGCCGCCATAATCTTGCGGCTGATGTCTTTTGCGTAAAATTCATTGAGAAGATTGACAAATGGGGCAAACTCTAATGTTTCGGAGTATGCACTGTCTATATTGTTTGTTACAGCGATAAACCGCACATCGTTCTTGCGGAAAAGTTCCATATATAAGCCAACTTGAACGTGGTCACGCCCTAAACGGCTCATGTCCTTACATAACACTTGGGCTATTTTTCCTGCCTCTACATCAGCGATAAGTTCTTGCCATGCCTCACGTTGGAATGTCGTGCCGCTTGTGCCATCATCTGTGCAATGGCTAATGTTGGTAAATCCGTTGCTCTTGGCGTAGTCTGCCAAGAGCTGCTTTTGGGTTAGAATTGAATTTGATTGATTTGCATTAGACTGACCTTGTACATCGTCATCTTCACGGCTTAATCGCTCGTACAAGGCACAGATTTCCGTGTCCGATTTCCTCATTGGATTATCTCCTTTGAGACTGTCGGTTTCATTTACGGCATTATCATCATACCATAATTCGGAATGATTATCTATACCCAATTTCAGATTTTGCGCTGGATTGGCGGCTTGCTTGGTAATGCTCACTACACCGCCTCTCTTTCACTATCTAAGATGGGCAGTATTGCGGTTGTCGGCGTGGGCGTTGGCATAACGACTGTATGCGTGGTTGATTGGGTAGCCGTATACGCCATATCATTCTTGATAAGGCGCATTATTTTCTTATCCATCGTCTCCTTTGCATCTGATTTGAAGTGTATGCCCACCTCATAAGTGACAGAGCCGATTCGCTTGGCAAATCGGCTCGTGTCTGCATCTCGTTGGATGTTTACGGATTTACTTTTATTGTGCATAATCGACTCTCCCTTCATGTGATATATTTTTGTATTGTTGGGTGGTTTTTGACTTATGATTTTTTGTTGAGTAGGTGCATTTAATATCTGTGGCTCTGGTTATAAGCAGACCTCCTTTTGGTATGATTTTGTATTTTTCTTTCAGTCTATTTTTGGGCAGACTTCGCCCTGCTATTTTGTGTTGGGATACTTTCTGCCCGCCTCCCGAATTGCCCGAGCGGTAGCGTCTCTTACTGCAACGACACGACAGCTATCAGCCATCTTTGACTGATAGATTATGCGGACTACTCTCATGGGCATAAATATAGTCGAATAGCTACCGCTGGAATACTGCGGCGGCTATTCGGCTGCTTTAGTATTCAATTGTCAACCATGCCGTATGGCATGGGGTGTAAAACAACGAAGTGGGCAACCTGTCAAGCACATTTTTGTGCCGACAGGTTGCCCACTTGGGTTGTAAAAATAATCATAGCGCATATCAAAAACAAAGTCAAGGAAAAAATCATAGTTTTTGTTAAAGTCAAGTTACATTTGTGTTACAGATTTGGTTTTGCTTATGATACAAGTTTGATTTTTGGATTTGCATTAGCTTGGGTTTTGGATGCTGTTTTTGATGCGTGATAAGTGTGCAAAGGGGCGTTGGTGAAATATCTATTTCATGCGATAAAGGGTGCACGAAATTCACACCCCCATTCCGTAAATCACGGAGCAGGGGTAGGTGGCGAAACGCCACCTACCTATATGCAAGGATGGCATGGAACGAGCCGTTCTCTTGTTGTGCATCAAAGCATAGGCGGTGGGTAGCGAAACACGACCTACCATCAGTTAGACGGCATCGTGAAACACGCCCCCCCCCCCCCCCCCCCCCCCCCCCCCCCCCCCCCCCCCCCCCCCCCCCCCCCCCCCCCCCCCCACCCCCCCCACCACCA
>Ga0131853_10013658_pt1 | contig 14891 bp, 15 predicted proteins | sample TergutLab28metaG_FD_92764 | JGI IMG/M metagenome (GOLD analysis project Ga0131853, IMG submission 92764) | Labiotermes labralis P1 segment gut microbial communities from Petit-Saut dam, French Guiana - Lab288 P1 (version 2) (version 2) | ecosystem: Host-associated > Arthropoda: Insects >... | reverse complement strand
GGGCCGGTCCGGACCCGGGTCTTGATCCACGGAGGTTTCCGTTCGATCGGGGTCGCGCTGTTGCGCGCCTCGAGACGGAGCATCCGCCGGCCTTCTGGTGCGAGTTCCGAGGTGCTTGTCACGCCTACCAGACTATGACAGCTCGTCGGTATGTCAGCTCGCGGCCGCTTCGGCCGGTGACACCGCGGTCAGGGGAGCCGTGCTGTGGACGCGGCGCCAGGCGCGGTAGCCCAGGGCGGCGGCCAGGTGCCGCTCCAGCAGCGGGGTGACGTCGTCCACGGAGACGTCGATGCCGGTCTCCTGGGTCAGCGAGGTCACGCCGGCGTCCCGGATGCCGCACGGGACGATCCGGTCGAACCATGACAGGTCGCAGTCGCAGTTGAGGGCCAGCCCGTGCATGGTGACGCCCTTGGCGACCCGCGCGCCGATCGCGCCGATCTTCCGGTCCTGCAGGCCCCGGGAGGGGTCGGCCGGGAGCCAGGCCCCGCTGCGTCCTTCAACGCGGACCGCCCGCAGCCCGAACTCCGCGCAGACCCGGATCATCGACTCTTCCAGGGCCCGCACGTAGGCGAGGACGTCGACCGGCTGGCGCAGCTGGATGATCGGGTACGCGGTCAGCTGCCCCGGGCCGTGCCAGGTGATCTTGCCGCCGCGGTCCACGTCGATGACCGGGGCGCCGGGGTCTCCGAGCGGCCGGTCACTCGCCGCGGTCCGCTTGCCCGCGGTGTACACGGGGGCGTGCTCGAGCAGCAGGCAGCTGTCCGGGATGAGCCCCGCTACCCGTCGGGAGTGGACTTCCTTCTGAAGGTCCCAGCCCGCCATGTAGCCCACCGCGCCCGGGCCGAAGCCGACGTGCGCGTACACGAGTTCGTCATCCACCCTTCGAGAGTACGACGCGCAGGGCGTCCTCAGGTCCTCCCCAGCGGGGGCTCAGCCGGAGATGGGACAATATATGCCGTGATCGATGAGGCGGAACTTCGCCAGATGACCCCGGCCGAGCGCCGGGCGCTCGCGCGCATGATCGCCGGGATGGACTACCCGCACCCGCTGCTGGACCTGAAGCTTCCCCGGCGGCACAAGATCGGATCCGTGCTGTTCATCGTCGCCAGCGTCGTGCTGGTGGTGTGGATCGTGGTGCTGGTCCTGACCCTGCACCGGCACTTCACCGCCCACTACTGGCGGCTGGCCTGGGTCGGCTTCGACTTCCTCGAGCTGATCGCGTTCGCCGTGACCGGCTGGGCTTTCTGGCGCGGCCGCCAGATCGTGATCGCCTGCCTGCTGATCACGGGGACGCTGCTGTGCTGCGACGCCTGGTTCGATGTGCTCCTGGACCTGCAGACTCCCGAGATGTGGGTAAGCGTCGTCTCGGCCCTGGTCATCGAACTGCCGCTGGCGTTCCTGCTGTTCAACGCGGCCCGGCGCCTGATCCGGATGTCGGCGCTGGCCGCCGTCGGCGCGGGCGGGGTCAAGACCCCGCTGCCGTCGCTGTGGAAGCTGCCGCTGGCCGCCCTCCACCTGCCCCATCCGGGCCACCATCCGGACCCCGATGACCGAATTCACGGTGACCAGGGTCTGGCAGGCGACCGGCGGCGGTCGTAGGTTTTTGGTCATGGCCACCGACTTCACTGAGGAAACGGCGGCGGACGCCGTCATCGAGAGCTTCGCTCCGTCCACCGACCCGCGGCTGCGGGAGATCCTGACCAGCCTCGTCCGGCACCTGCACGGCTTCGCCCGCGACGTCGAGCTGACGATCGGCGAGTGGGAGTACGCGATTGACTTCCTGACCCGGACCGGGCAGAAGTGCGATGACAAGCGCCAGGAATTCATCCTGCTGTCGGATGTGCTCGGCCTGTCGATGCTGACCGAGACGATCACGAACCGCAAGTTCGGCGTGGCGACGGAGTCGACCGTGCTGGGGCCGTTCCACGTGGTGGAGTCCCCGGTGAAGGAGCTCGGCGACAGCATTGACGCGGTGGGCACGGGCACCCCGTGCGTCGTCACCGGCCGGGTGGTCTCGACTGACGGCACGCCGCTGCCGCACGCCACCCTGGACGTGTGGCAGGCCAACGACGAGGGCTTCTACGACGTGCAGCAGCCCGGGGTGCAGGAGGAGGGGAACGGCCGCGGCCTGTTCACCGCCGACGGCAAAGGCGAGTTCTGGTTCCGCACCATCGTGCCCCGCTACTACCCGATCCCGACCGACGGCCCGGTCGGGTCACTGCTGAAGGCGACCGGCCGGCACTCGTTCCGCCCGGCCCACATCCACTTCATCGTGCAGGCCGCCGGGCACCGGGACCTGACCACCCACATGTTCGTGGCGGGCAGCGAGTACATCGAGTCGGACACGGTGTTCGCGGCGAAGAGGTCCCTCATCGTGGACTTCGGCCCGATCGAGGACCCGGCCCAGGCGGAGAAGTGGAACGTGCCGGCCGACGCCCGCCACGCCCACTTCGACATCGTGATGTCGCCGGAAGCCTGACACCGGACTGAACGTCACGTTGACCCCCCTCTATGGCGGTCAGAGTGACGTCCAGGTCAGCTGCGCAGCTCCGCGCGCAGCGCCTCGCCGATGGCCGGGTGCCGGAACTCGAAGCCCGCGTCCAGGAGCCGTTTCGGCGTGACGCGGGCGCTGGTCAGCAGCTCGGCCGACATCTCGCCGAGGGCCAGGCGCAGCAGGGGCGCGGGCACGCGCAGCCAGTCGAAGTCCGGCCGCCGCATCGCCCGGTGCAGCGCGGCGGTCAGCTCGGCGTTGGTGACGGGCGCGGGCGCGGTGAGGTTGAACGGCCCGCTCAGCTCGGCGGAACCGGGCCCGTCGATGAGGAACCGGATGGCGCGCACCTCGTCGGTGAGCGAGATCCAGCTCATGACCTGGGTGCCGTCGCCGAAGCGCGGCAGCAGCCCGAAGCGGGCGGGCAGGGCCAGCCGGGCCAGCGCGCCGCCGCGCGGTGACAGGACCAGGCCGCTGCGGAGGTGGGCGACCCGGATGCCGGCGTCGCGGGCCGGGGCGGCGGAGGCCTCCCAGTCGGACGCCAGCCGGGCCAGGAAGCCGTTCCCGGCGGGGGAGTCCTCGGTGACCTCCCGCCCGCCGGTGCCGCCGTACCAGCCGATGGCCGAGGCGACGATGAACGCCCTGGGCGCGGGAGCGCACCGGGCCAGGGCATTGGTCAGGGAGCGGGTCGCCAGGATGCGGCTGGCCCGCATCTCGGCCTTGTAGCCTGCGGTCCACCGATGGCTGCCCACTCCGGCTCCCGCGAGGTGGACGACGGCGTCGGTGCCGCCGAGGGCGGGATCCCCGGCGTCGGCGGCACGGGGGTCCCAGCGTGCTTCTCCGGGGCCGCGCGGCGGCCGCCTGACCAGGCGGACGACCTCATAGCCGTCCGCGGTCAGGCTAGCCGTCAGCGCGTGTCCGATAAGTCCGGACGAGCCGGTGATCGCGATCTTCATCGCGAGTGATGCTACAGCCCGAGCTCGGCCTCGAACGAGCCCTCTTCGAGGCGGTTCTTGACCGTCACGAGGAACCGGGCGGCGTCGGCGCCGTCGATCAGCCGGTGGTCGTAGGTCAGCGCCAGGTAGACCATGGAGCGGACCGTGATGACCTCGCCCAGCTTGGCGTCCTCCATGACGACCGGGCGCTTGACCACGGTGCCGCATCCGAGGATGCCGACCTGCGGCTGGGCGATGATCGGCGTGTCGAACAGGGCGCCGCGGCTGCCGGTGTTGGTCAGCGTGAACGTGCCGCCGGACAGCTCGTCCGGTCCGACCTGGCCGGACCGGGTCCGGTTGGCGAGGTCGGAGATCTTACGGGACAGGCCGCCGATGTTCAGGTCGCCGGCGTTGTGGATGACCGGGACCATGAGGCCTCGCTCGGTGTCCACCGCGATGCCGAGGTGCTCGGCGTCGTGGTAGGTGACCTCCTGCTTCTCGGCGTCGATGATGGCGTTCAGCTTCGGGTGCACCTTCAGTGCCTCGATCGCCGCTACCGCGAAGAACGGCAGGTACGACAGCTTCACGCCCTCGCGGGCCTCGAAGTCGGCCTTGGCCCGCTCGCGCAGCTGGGCGATGTTGGTGACGTCAACCTCGACCACGGTGGTCAGCTGGGCCGAGGTCTGCAGCGACTCGACCATGCGCGCGGCGATGACCTGGCGCGGCCTCGACATCGCCTGCGTGGTACCGCGCAGCGCCGACGGGATGATCGCCGGGCGGGCGGGCGCGCCCGCCGGAGCCTGGCCGGCCGGGGGCTGCGCGGGCGGCGCGGCGGCGGCCTGGGCGGCGGCCGCGGCCTCGCGCTGCTTGCGGGCCGCCTCGAGGACGTCCTGCTTGCGGATGCGCCCGCCGACGCCGCTGCCGGTGAGCTGGTCCAGCGTGACGCTGTGCTCGGCGGCCAGCTTGCGCACCAGCGGCGTCACGTAGGGGGCGTCGCCGCCGGACGGCAGCGGCGTGGGCTCGGGGTAGGAAGCCGCGGGCTCGGACTCGGCCGGCGCCGGCGCCGGGGCGGGAGCCGGGACGGTGGCGGCCGGCGGGGGAGAGGCGGGCGGCGCGTACGCCGGGGGCGCCGGAGCCGGAGCGGGCGCCGGGGGCGCGTACGACGGCGGCGCGGGCGCCGGAGTCGGCGGCGCCGGGGCGGGGGCGGGGGTTTCGGCGGGGGCGTCGGGAGCGGCGGCCGGGGCGGAAGCGCCAGCGTCCGCCGAGTCCTCGATCGTGGCCAGCTGGGCCCCGACCTCGACCGTCTCGTCCTCGTCCACCGTGATGCCGCGCAGGATGCCGCTGGCCGGAGAGGGGATCTCGGTGTCGACCTTGTCGGTCGATACCTCGAGCAGCGGCTCGTCCACCGCGACCTGCTCGCCTTCCTTCTTCAGCCAGCGCGTGACGGTGCCCTCGGTCACGCTCTCACCGAGCTGGGGCATAGTAACGGAGACCGACATATCGGAAATATCTCCTTATGGGTATTAGGCGTGGAAGTGCAGCGGCTTGCCAGCGAGAGCCAGGTGCGCCTCGCCCATGATCTCGGACTGAGTGGGGTGCGGGTGGATCAGCGCCGCGACGTCCTCGGGCTCCGCGTCCCAGTTGTAGATGAGCTGGCCCTCGGCGATGAGCTCGCCGACGCGGCTGCCCACGAGGTGGATGCCGAGCACCCGGCCCGCGGTGCCGTCCGGGTTCTCCTCGGCGATGACCTTGGCCGAGCCCTGCGTCTGCAGGATCACGCTCCTGCCGTTGCCGCCCAGCGGGTAGTTGACTTCCTTCACCTTGACGCCGCGCTCGCCCGCCTGCTTGGTGGTGATGCCCACCGACGCGACCTCGGGCTCGCTGTAGGTGATCTTCGGGACGCCGTCGTAGTCGATCGGCCGGACGTCGAGGCCGCCGAGCCGCTCGGCCACCAGGATGCCCTCGGCGAAGCCGACGTGGGCCAGCTGCGGGGTGGCGATGAGGTCCCCGACCGCGGAGATGGTGGGCACCGAGGTCCGGCACAGCCCGTCCACGTCCACGTAGCCGCGGGTCATCGCGACGCCGTTCTCCTCATAGCCCAGCCCGGACGACACCGGGCCGCGGCCGACCGCGACCAGCAGCACCTCGGCCTCGAGGGTCTTGCCTCCTGCCAGCTTGACTGACACGCCGGTCTCGGTCTTGGTCACGGACTCGAACGCCACGCCCAGCTCCGTGCCGATCTTGCGGCGGCGGAACGCGCGCTGCAGCTGCTTGGCGGAGTTCTCGTCCTCCAGCGGCAGCAGCTGCGGCAGCATCTCGACGATCGTGACGTCGGAGCCGAAGGAGTTCCACACCGACGCGAACTCGACGCCGATCACGCCGCCGCCCAGGATGATCGCCGACGCGGGCACCCTGTCGAGGCGCAGTCCCTCGTCGGAGGTGATGACCCGCTCGCCGTCGATCTCCAGGCCCGGCAGGGACTTGGGAACCGAACCGGTGGCCAGCACGACGTGGTCGCCGGTGTAGACCGCGTCGCCGACCTTGACCGAGGTCGGGGACGCCAGGGCGCCGTCGCCGTAGATCACGTCGATCTTCCGGCCGGCCAGCGTCGACTGCAGGCCCTTCCAGAGGCGGTCGACGACCGACTGCTGGTAGGACAGGACGGCCGGGGCGTCGATCCCCTCGAACGTGGTCTTCACGCCGAACTTGGAGCTCTCCTTGGCCGCGTCCGCCACCTCGGCCGCGTGCAGCAGCGCCTTGGTGGGGATGCAGCCGCGGTGCAGGCAGGTGCCCCCTACCTTGTCCTTCTCGATCAGCGCGACGCGCTTGCCGAACTGGGCCGCCCGGAGAGCGCAGGCGTACCCGCCGCTCCCCCCGCCCAGCACGACGATGTCATAATGCCCGCCCTCTGCCACTGTTTCTCCTTATTCCGTATCAGCTATTCGCCGGGGATCTGCCCGGCCGCGGCGTTCGCCGCGAGCTGGATCAGCGTGCGCACCGCCGCCCCGGTGCCGCCCTTGGGGGTGTAACCGTAGGGGCTGCCCTCGTTGAAGGACGGGCCGGCGATGTCCAGGTGCGCCCAGGCCACGCCGTCCGGGGCGAACTCCCGCAGGAAATGCCCGGCCACCAGCATGCCGCCGCTCCGGCCCGAGGACACGTTCTGCAGGTCGGCGACCGGGGAGTCCAGGCCCTTGCGCAGGTGCGCCGGAAGCGGCATCGCCCACGCGGGCTCGCCGGCGTCGCGCATCACCGACGCGACCGCCGCGGCGACCTCGTCGGAGCTGCCCATCACGCCGGTGGTGCGGTCGCCGAGGGCGACCACCTGGGCGCCGGTGAGCGTGGCGATGTCGACCACCAGGTCCGGGTCGTCGGCCCCGGAACGGACCAGGCCGTCTCCGAGGACCAGCCGGCCTTCCGCGTCGGTGTTGAGCACCTCGACGGTCTTGCCACCGTACATCGTAATGATGTCCGAGGGCCGCTGCGCGGCGCCTCCCGGCATGTTCTCCGCCGCGCACAGGTAGGCGACCACGTTGACCGGAAGCTTGAGCCGGGCCACGGCCGTGATCGCGGCCAGCGCGGCGGCGGCGCCGCTCATGTCGGACTTCATGGTCTCCATCGACTTCGGCGGCTTGAGCGACAGGCCGCCGGAGTCGAAGGTGATGCCCTTGCCCACGAACGCGACGGTCTTGGCCGCCGGGGCGGGAGCGTACGACAGGCGGACCAGCCGGGGCCCGCGCGAGGAGCCCTGGCCGACGGCCAGGATGCCGCCGAACCCCTGTTCGGTGAGCTGGTCCTCGGCGAGGACCTCGACCTCGACGCCCGCCTCGACGGCGGCCCGCGACGCCTCGGCGGCGAGCTCGGCCGGCGGCAGGTGCAGCGGCGAGGTGTTGATCAGGTCGCGGGCCAGGTTCACCGCGTCGGCGATCGTCGCGCCCCGCCGCACCCCGGCCGCGGCCCCGGGACGGGTCAGCAGGGTCACGCTGACGTCGGCCGCCGGGGTCGCCCGGTACTTGCGGAAGGCGTAGCCGCCGAGCAGCGCGCCCGCGGTGACCGCCTCCGCCTCCGAGTCGTCCCGGGCCGGCAGGGCCAGCACGACGCGCTTGGCGGCGCCGCCGCCGTTCTTTCCGTTCGCCTTCCCCACCACGTCGCGCAGCGCGACCGCGGCCGCCCGGCGCAGTTCGTCGGCCCCGAAACTCCCGGTCTCCGGCTCGGTGCCCAGCCCGACGGCGAGGACGAGCGGCGCGGGCAGCGTGCCGCCGCCGGGGACTCTCGTGAGTTCTTCCAGCTCTCCGGTCGAGCCGAGAGCGGTGAGAGCGGATTTCAGGGCGCCGCCGAGGGCCTCGTCGACTCCGTCGGAGCCGGGAGCGGTGCCCGGCCCGTCCGGCGTCTGGACGACCCCGATGACGAGTACGTCAGCCTCGGCGGAGCCCGGGGCCGATTCGCTGGTGGTGAGGGTGACAGTCACTCTGCTGATGTTATTGCACAGTGCTACTTCTGGGCGCGCACCCCGGGATCGCCGTGATCCACGGCACAAAATCCCTTTCTGCCGAACGGATTTGAGCTTTCCGTCCCGGTTACGCGGGACCGGGAGACGCGGGGAAAAGGTGGCAGCCGTCGGAGTCGAGGCGGAGACCGACGTTCTCGCCGCGCGTGGCCCGGGTGGCGGAGAACACGCCGGTGAACCGGCCGTGGCCGTCGGTGTCGATCGCGTGCTCGTACCCGTGCCCGCGGAAGGCGACGTCGGTCACCCGCCCCTTCAGGTCGCAGTCCGCGTCGGACGGGGAGACGATCCGGACGCCGGTCGCGCGGACCGCCATCAGCGACTCGCCGCCCTGGGCCGGCACGCGCATCTCCCCGGCCAGGCCGGTGAACCGGGCCACGAACGGGGTCGCGGGCCGCCGGTAGATGTCCTCCGGCGTGCCCAGCTGCACCAGCCGGCCGCCGTCCAGCACGCCGACCCGGTCGGCGAGGGCGAACGCCTCGGCCTGGTCGTGGGTGATGTAGACGGTGGTGGCGCCGGCCTCCCGGACCAGGGAGGAGATCTCGACCCGCATCCGCTCGCGCAGGTCGGCGTCGAGGTTGGACAGCGGCTCGTCGCACAGGATCAGCCCGGTGTCGGCCACCAGCGCGCGGGCCAGGGCGACCCGCTGCTGCTGGCCGCCGGATAGCTCATTGGGGTAGCGCCTGGCGAAGCTGTCCAGGCCGACCCGGTCCAGCATGGCCAGGGCGCGGGTGCGGCACTCGGCCCTCGGCAGCTTCCGGCGGCGCAGCGCGAACGCCACGTTGTCGGCCGCGGTCAGGTGCGGCCACAGGGCGTAGTCCTGGAACACCATGGACAGGTCGCGCTGGTCCGGCGGCACGTGGGCCTTCGCGCCGGCGACGGTCCGGCCGCCGATCGCGATCGACCCGCCGCTGACCCGCTCGATGCCGGCCAGGCAGCGCAGCAGCGTGGTCTTGCCGGACCCGGACGGACCCAGCAGCACCAGGAACGTGCCCGGGTCCACGTCGAGGGAGACGCCGCCCAGCGCCGGGGTCTTCGACCCGGGATAGGTCTTGGACAGGTCCTTGATGGTGACGGTCTCAGCCACGGATGGTTCCTCCGATCCTGCGCCAGCCCGCCGGGGCGAGCAGCCGGTAGGCGCCCAGGGCGACTCCGACGGCGGCGAAGGCGATCGCGACGGCGAACACGGACTGGGCCATGCCGACGCCGAAGTGGTAATTGGACAGGTTGTCCTCGATGGCGATCGAGGCGGGCGGCTCGCTCGGCGCGTACAGCAGCTGGGAGAGCGGCAGTTCCAGGAACACGCCGCAGAACGTATACAGCCAGGCCATCAGGATGGGCCGGGACACCACGGGCAGCACCCCGCGGGCCCAGGCGACGATCTCCCCGGCGCCGTGGGCGCGGGCCGCGTCCTTCAGCGACGGCTGGAGCTGGGAGACCGAGCCGGACAGCACCCGCGCGTTGGTGGGCAGGCTGGAGGCGATGTAGGCGATGACCAGCAGCTGCACGGTCTGGTACAGGTCGATGTGGAGCGTGGACATGATCGGCAGGTTGTAGGCGAAGATGTAGCCCGCGCCGAAGACCACGCTGGGCAGTGCCACCGAGGCCAGCAGCAGGAAGTCCAGGGTGCCCGTGGCGGCGGTGCGTCTCTTCGCCGACAGCAGCCGGGCGGCGGTGAACCCGATGACGACCGTTACCGAGGCCGCGATCAGCGCGTATACGCCCGACCGCTCCAGCGGCGCCAGCATGTCCGGCTGGGCGAACAGGGCCCGGTAGTTGGCCAGGGTCAGCGTGAACGAGCTGCCGTAGTCGCCCAGCAGCGATCCGCTGACCGCGCCGAAGGCGGGGACGCCCAGCATGACGCCGAAGAACAGGGCGGTCGAGGCGCTCGTGACCGTCGCGCCCGCCGGACGCAGGTGCCGGCGGACGGCCTGGCGGGTGCGGCCGGACAGCACCTCATAGGACCGGCCGCGCAGCGCCCGGGCCTGCAGGGCCAGGGGAATCGCGACGGCGGCGACCAGCAGCCAGGCCATGCCCGCCGCGAGAGGGAAGCTGGGCGGGAAGTTGCCGATCGCCGCGTACAGCTGGTAGGTGGCCAGCGAGAAGTTCGAGTTGTAGGCCAGCGTGGAGGCGACGCCGAAGTCGCTGATGGACTCGGCGAACCCGATGGCCAGCGCCGACATGATCGCAGGCGCCAGGATCGGGATGATCAGGCGCAGTGCCTGGGTCCGGCTGGCGCCGTGGGTGCGGGCGGCGTCCTCGAACTCCTGGCCCAGGCCGCCGAGGGCCGCGCTGATGGCCAGGTAGGAGAAGGGAACGCAGCGCAGGCCGAGCAGCAGGGTCACGCCGAACGGGCCCATGATGAGGTGCGTCATCCACGGCCAGTCCAGGCCGGCCCGGTACATGACCCCGTCGGGCTGGACGAGGCGCTCCCAGCCCAGGGACGGCAGCCAGGACGGCAGCAGCAGCGCCAGCCACATGCCGCCGCCCACCAGGTGCCGCCCCGGCATCGTGGTGCGGGCGGCCAGCCAGGCGACGGGAAACCCGAAGGCGACGCCGACCACGGCGGCCGCGGCGCTGACCCACAGGGAGTTGGTGATCGCGACCGCGGTCGCCCCGGTGAGCGACTGCTGAAGGTACGTGAGGGTGAACCACTGGCTGCCCTGGTCGAACAGCCGGGGGGAGACCGCCAGCAGCAGGAAGCAGGCGCAGGGAACCAGGATGAACGCGGCGAGCAGGATCCAGAACAGGGGCATGCCGAACGCCGGCAGGACGCGGGAACTCCGCGCTGCCTGCCGGCGGACGGGGGCGAGAACAGTCATGAAGAACTAGCGGACGACGTGGGAGTCGAACCAGTTGTTGACGGTGCCTTCCTGCGTGCCCCACTTGTAGGGGTCGATGGTCTGGGTGACCGAGGTGGGCAGGGGCGGCAGGGCCTTGAGCGGCTTGGTGCCGCTGACGACCGGGTAGTACAGCGAGTCGCCGGTCGGGTCGCCGGACTGCATGACCTTCTGGCCCGCGGGCGAGAGGACGTAGGAGGCGAACTTCTTGGCCTCGGCCTGAACCTGCGCGGGCGCGTGGGCGTTGATGCCGATGGCGCTGGGCAGTTCGGTGACCGGCTTGAGGTACTCCACGCCGATCTGCTTGGAGGTGGAGATGGCGCCGACGGCGGCCGAGGACTGCACGAGGGCCACGTTGATCTGGCCGCTGGTCAGGGCCTGCAGCGTCGGGCCGTTGGTCGGGTGGATGACCAGGCCGTTGGACTTCAGCTTGGAGAAGTAGCTCTCCCCGCCGGAGACGCCGCCGAGGTTGTTCATCACGCCGGCGATCAGCGGGAAGGTGGGGCCGGACTGGGACGGGTCGTCCATGCCGACCTTCCCCTTGAACTGCGGGCCCGTCAGCTGCTGCCAGGAAGACGGCGGGGTCTTCAGCTTGGACTTGTTGTACGCGATCGCGCCGGCCAGGGTGACGCCGGTCGGCACGTAGCTCTTGTCCTTCGGCACGACGCCGGAGCCCAGGCTGTTCCAGCTGACGCTGGGCTCGAAGCCCTTGAGCAGCATCCCCGCGGAGTCCAGGCCGGCGAACGCGGTGTCGCCGTCAACCCACAGCAGGCCCCAGTCCGGGTTGTTCTTCGACGCCTCGATCTGGGTCAGCAGCGGGCCGGTGGAGTTGTCGTCCAGCTTGACCGGGATGCCGGTGGCCTTGGTGAAGGCCTGGGTCTCGGCCTTGTCGTAGCCCTGGGCCGAGTACACGACCAGCGGGACGGGACCGGACTTGGAGCTGGCGGCCGTGCTTGAGCTCGCGGAGCAGCCGGTCACGGCCAGCACGGAGGCGGTAACGACGCCGGCGAGGCCGGCGAGCAGACGCGTACGGTTCATGCCCCAGAGTCTGCGGAGCGGTTGCGTCTCTATGATGGCCGCTAGTCAACGTACAGGTGAACCGATTGTCACAAAGCTATACGAACCTTCGTTAGTGGTTAAATGCAACGATGGTTAATATAGAAAGGTGAATGTGGTTCTAGTGTCCTTCGCCCTCCTCGGCGTAGACCCGGTTGGCGTACGTCTCGAGCGCCTGCTCGCAGTCGCCGAGCGCCCGCTCCGTCGTCTCCCGGCCGCTGGAACCGAAGACATCGCGGTCGGTCACCTTCGCGAACCAGTTCCGCAGCTTGACCAGGTCGACCTCGTTCTCCTCCAGCTCCGCGTACGTGAAGTGGTTCGCGTCGTACTCCTTCTGGAGCTGGGCGTGGAAGTCCTGGCACTTGTCCACGATCTCCTCGTACTCGTCGTTGCGGGCGGCCTGGAACTGCTCCCGTACCCCGCTCTCGCCCGCCAGCGCGGTGCTCTGCATGAGCACGGCCGTCCCCGACATGTCGAGAATCTCCCGCCGCAGCTTCCGGAACGACCGCTCGGTCGCCGGGGTCGCGGGCAGCGCGGCCACGGAGTTCTGGAGGTAGATGGCGCCCAGGCTCTTAATCCTTCGCCACACCGTCGACCGGAGCCTGGTCGGCTCCGGCGGCACGCGGTAGATGAGAAGAAGCCACCCCTGACCCTCGCTGTTCTCAGTCACACCTATGGAGATTAATTGAATGCGCTACCGCTAATCCTCACCGTCTTCGTCGCGTGCGCGGTCGAAGCGGTCGAGGCGCTCACCATCATCCTGGCGGCCGGCATCACCCGGGAGTGGAAGTCCACCCTCCAGGGGGCCGGCGTCGCCGTCGTCGCGCTCGCGGTGATCACCGCCATCGTGGGCCCGGCCGTGTCCTACCTTCCCCTCACCCCGCTGCGCCTGGTCGTCGGCGCGCTGCTGGCCATCTTCGGCCTGCAGTGGCTGCGCAAGGCCGTGCTCCGCGCGACCGGCTTCAAGGCGCTGCACGACGAGGCGTCCGCCTACCTCAAGGAAGTGGCGGCCGCCGAAGCGGCCTCCGCCGACAAGCGCCACGGCGTCAACGACTGGTACTCCTTCACCCTCGCCTTCAAGGGCGTGCTCCTGGAGGGCCTCGAGGTCGTCTTCATCGTCATCACGTTCGGCGACAACCAGCGGAACGTGGGCGCGGCGGCCCTCGGCGCGATCATCGCGATCATCGTGGTCGCGGCCCTCGGCTTCGCCCTCAAGGCCCCGCTGACCAAGGTGCCGGAGAACTGGATGAAGTTCGCCGTGGGGGTCATGCTCACCTCGTTCGGCACCTTCTGGGGCGCGGAAGGGGCGGGCGTCGCCTGGCCCGGCAACGACGCGGCCCTGCTCGTCCTCGTCCCGGTCGTCGCGCTGGTCGCGGCGGCGTACATCTTCTGGCTGCGCGGCCGGCAGGCAACCCTGCGGGCCGCCTCTACCTCGGAGAGTGTCAACGCATGAAGCAGCTCAAGGCCTTCGGCGAGTTCTGGTACGACTTCATCGTCGGCGACGACTGGCACGTCGCGGTCATCGTGGTGGCGGGGCTGATCCTCACCGCCCTGCTCACGCACCTCGCGTCGGTGAACGCCTGGTGGCTCCTGCCGGTTCTCGTCTTCGCAGCCCTCGGCTGGGCCGTCCACCGCGCCACCGCCCACTACAAGAGCTGAGCTGTCCCGGGCCAGGCTGTCCCCGGGCCGCCCCGGGCCGCCCCGGGCCGCCCCGGGCCAGGGGACTCGATGACTCTCCGCCTCCCCTCTTGGGCGGTGGACGGCACATCGAGCGCCGCGAAACGTCGCCGATGGCGCATTGGCGACCTAGCCGGAAGGTAGCCGGAGACACTTCGGCTACCTTCCCCTGGCTCCTCACCCGAGGCGTTTGACCCGCCGGGCCGCGCGGCGGACCTCCCGCCTCCGCCGGTACTCCGGCTCCGCGAGAAGGTACCGCGCGAACTCCCTGGCGTCGGCGGCGGACCCGCCCCGCCCCGGCCGCCCCGTCGCGTAATCCGCGAACGCGTCCGCGAAACCGGGCCCGAGCGCCGCGGCCAGTTCCGGCGCCGCCAGTGCCACGGATCTCCCGCGTTTGCGCCGCAGCGCCGCCGCCTGGATCCGCACCCGTCCCGCGTCCACTCCCTCGGGAACCGGGGCCCGGGCGACGAGCGCCGCCACCAGTGCCGCCTGCCGGGCCGCGAGCCCGTCCCGGGCGGAGCGGGCGTCAGGCGCGGGCACGGGAGCCCTCCAGCGCCGAGCGGATCGCGGCCAGTTCCCTCGTGATCTCCGCGTCGGACGGGTAGTCGTCGTCGCGTTCCAGCATCACGCCCGGCAGTCCGGCCGGCCCGGACGCCCGGTCCGCGAACCCCGACAGGACGTCCAGGATCTCCGGCGTGACCGGGTGCGCGTGCGTGTCGTGCCAGACGCCGTCGCGCATGACGCCGCCGGCCACGTGGACGTAGGCGACCCGTTCCAGCGGCAGCGCGCCGAGCGTCGCGGCCGGGTCGAGACCCAGATTCACCCGCGCGGTATGCAGGTTCGCCACGTCGAGCAGGAGCAGTACGCCGGTCCGCTCGGCCAGCTCCGACAGGAAGGCCGCCTCGGTCATCTCGTCCTCGGGCCAGGACAGCAGCGGCGCGATGTTCTCCACCGCCAGCGGCACTCCCAGCGCGGCCTGCGCCGCGGTGATATTCCCGGCGAGGACGTCCAGCGCCGCTCTGGTGCGGGGGACCGGCAGCAGGTGCCCGGCCTCCATTCCGCCCGCCCGGCAGAAGGCGACGTGCTCGCTGACCAGCGGCGATCCGAACTTCTCCGCCAGGGCCGCGAGCCGCTCCAGCCTTCCGGGGTCCAGGGGCTCGGTCCCGCCCAGCGACAGCGACACCCCGTGCGGGATGACGGGGATCCCCGACTCGCGCAGGTGCGAGAGGGACGCGGGAACGTGGCACGGGCAGACGTTCTCCGCCACCACCTCGACGAAGTCGACGCCGGGCAGCCGGGGCACGGTCACGTCGATCTCCCGCCGCCACCCGATCCCGGTCCCGGTGACGAGCCCGCTCATCCGCCGCAGCCCCCTCCGCCGCCCCCGCCGCAGC
>Ga0131853_10013657_pt1 | contig 14891 bp, 10 predicted proteins | sample TergutLab28metaG_FD_92764 | JGI IMG/M metagenome (GOLD analysis project Ga0131853, IMG submission 92764) | Labiotermes labralis P1 segment gut microbial communities from Petit-Saut dam, French Guiana - Lab288 P1 (version 2) (version 2) | ecosystem: Host-associated > Arthropoda: Insects >... | reverse complement strand
TTTGTACTCCTCACCCAATATTGTGCGGGTGATAAAATCGAGAAGAATGAGACGGGCTGGGCATGTGGCGCGTATGGGTGAGGAGAGGGGGGCGTATAGGGTCTTCGTGGGGAAACCGGAGGGAAAGAGACCACTGGGGAGACCTAAGCGTAGATGGGTGGATAATATTAGGATGGATATCCAGGAGGTGGGATTTGGGTATGTGGACTGGATTGGGTTGGCCCAGGATAGGGACAGGTGGCGGACGCTTGTGAGTACGGTAATGAACCTTCGGGTTCCGTGAAATGCGGGGAATTTCTTGACTAGCTGCAAATCAGTTAGCTTCTCAAGAAGGACTCTGCACCATGGAGTAAGTATGTAAGTCGTCTTAACTTACTCCAGAAATAGGTTAACTGAAGACCGTTAAATACACAAATTTATTGTTATTATTTTAAATCTGCATTTTGAATGTGTCTATACAATCATCTTCGATGTGGTACAATTTGTATGAGATATGACAGCACAATACCAACAGCTGTGTTTATATGACGTCACGTTCTCTGAAAGATATCTGGTTTACAAGACCTTAAAAAACTTTATCATATAATCCTTATTGTCCTTATTGTTGCACCGTACATTTCATACAATCACTTTAATTATCAACCAACAAATGCACTCACATATAATCTCACACTAAAACATTTAAAATCGCTCCGACACCCTGTCAATATAATAGAATTATTTTGTGAGTGTTTTTAAACCGACTTTAGCAAGGAAAAACTTAGCTCCCTGAGGATGATCTTAGGATCGAAACATGTCGGAGCGATTTTAAGTGTTTTAGTGTGAAATGTTATGTAAATGCATTTGTTCTTTAATAATTAAAGTGATTTATCATACAATATTCCAAACATTTTTTACTGCTGTAAAATCCACTACGTCTACGTTCTCTTCCTCCATCATTTAAAATTTTAAAATTTTATTAATTCTAAAGCGCAATATTAATTACATTTTATTAAGTACAATCACAAATAAGTTACCTAAAATTAATGTGTCAGGCCATAAAAATTACCTCGTGTATGTACCACCTGTTCCAAATTTAAAACTAAACACTTGACGCATAGAGTGTATTTATTTATTTATCGACGTCATAATTTTCTAAATAGACGTCAGTGACTTCGAAAACCAGCAACAATAGATTAGTCTTTGTAAACGTGTAAAGAAAAACCAACTTAATGCACAAATTATTCTCAGTATAGTTCGTCAACCTCTACATGTTTCGGGTGTATCGAGGCCCAAAATCAGGAGGTACAGCCGTATGTATACAACAGTTGGTACATATTAATTATTCTTTTTAGATGACTGTCTGTTGTCCTGGCACAAAGTACCAATTGTTGTATACATAGGTTGTACCTCCTGATGATGGGCCTAGATACGCCGGAAACATGTAGAGGTTGATGAAATATACTAAGTTATAAGTTGGAATCAAGTTGGCTTTCCTTTACACGATTGTATCGAGATGCAGGTCAACAAAACATGTTGCCGATGTTGCTGTTGGCTGGTGTTGCCTACACGCAGCACCAACCAACAGCAACATCGGTGGACAATACCAGAAGCTATAGCGAAGGTGATATTCTCCTGTTGATGGGCGAAAACATCTCCCGAAACATGTTGAGCCGATTAAAGTAAATAAATCAAAATAGTTGCATCCTGTTGGTTATCAATTGTAATTCTTCAGTTGGTTTTGATTCATCATAATCTGTATTGGAGATGGTTCCGTTGGAAATCTCTTCACCTCATTTTTGTTACCATGCTGATTTCCAATCCATAACACATTCCTATTTCTATTAGTCTATCAATCATGCCCTGTTGTACCGTTCCTTTCTTAGCCAGTAGCACAAGATCATCTGCATATTTCACAGTCTGAATTATTTCCTATCCTTAAGTCGGAGTTAAATATATCTTCAATATTTTTATTTGTAAGAATTATTAGATTTCGTTTAGCGATAAACACTATAGTTAAAATTATACCTCAAACAAAACCCCTCAAACAACTTATATGACTGTGGATCACGGAATATTTGCCAGGAGTCTGCCAAATCTGCAATTCACGGAATGGGGTGATTGTCACAGTGACGTACTAACAGACGGTAAGGAAGTAGCCGTGGCCTATGTAATAATACCATGCCGGCTTTCTCTAGAAGGACTGAGGAGACAATACATAATACTCATGCGGAGAATTGAATCTTACACCTATGAAATAATGAACACGGTGACTCAAAACGTACAGCATGCTACTTACATTCCAAATCAACTGGTTTAGATTCTTAGGCAGACTGATATGTTTGTTGTTTTCCAGTACTTCCAGATGAATACTGGGACAATAGGTATTAATTCAAATAAACGACGACAGATTTCTTTCCAGTCCTGGTAATCGACAGGATGCAATAACAAAAAATAAATGATGCAGTCGATATAGCGTCATTAAACTCCCTGCAATTCATCCGATCCTTAAATACAATGAATGGAAAGAATACATTAATAGATTCTGCTACTCAGATGCTTGTCAAAAATCGCAAAAAAAAAAAACAGCACTCCTTCCTCGCACTTGAGACGAACTCGATGTCCGGGTTGCTGACGGAGTTTACGGACTGAACATTTTCGTGGTGTTCCTCATACGCTCCAGAAAAAGCTCGGATAATAACGGCATTAGGAACTTTCCTTCTACATGCATTCGAATTAGCTTTTCAGCATGTACGTTTTATCTACTCCGAGCTGACTTTGTATAGTCACTACAGCTCAGAAAGCACCATTAAGCATGAACAAAACAAGACCCAATCAACGAATGAACGACATCTGAATCCTTCTACAGAAATGTAGCCCTTCATTTCGTGGAGTGTCACGTCACTGACAACTGACACCCTACCTTCATTCAGACTACTCTTGTGTTCTTTCGTCTGGTGTGTCCATATCATTTGATACTCCGAAACTTAACGTGTGGAAAGCGACAGGAAGTAACTGCTGTACAGTCAATGATAAAACTGCATAACACAAAACTCATTTAAATATGTAAAGAACCTTTGCCACTTCACAGATAACGCACGGCTTCTCAATTAAAAGGCCTAATGTGACATTTTAAAAATATGCAGTAAATTTTCGAACTCAACGTCACTCTTATCTGCAACAGGAAACTTTTAGGCCTCATGCCTAATTGCAATTCTTTCTATTCCACAGAAATATCAGGCGGTAATTGGCCGTCTGTCATCAAGGAGGCCCCGAGTTCGATCCCAACGCAATTCATATAGGAATGGGATGGATTATGTCCGAGGATGTCGCTTTTCCAGTATCATTACTCGCATTCTTCATACATTTCATTCAGCTACCATCCACCTATTTTTAATTTTAGCATTTCGCACCTTAGTGAAACAAAACACCTGTCTTTTTTATGTCTATGGTTCCGTGCATCGCTGATCCATATTAATAATTGTCCAACGAGATGCAATACAATGCAGTCTATTTATTATTCTGCACGTTCACTCTACATGTTTCGGGTGTCAACCAAACCCATCGTCAGGAATGCACACAAAACTGTAACTACAGCCTCCGGTACTGGTCATATTTTTTGTGCAGCTACCTCCCTCCAACGTGGCCAAGCTAGCTGTAGTTACCGTTTTGTGTACTCCTGATGATGGGTGTGGTTGACACCCTAAACATGTAGAGTGAACTTGCGGAATAATAAATAGACTGCTTTGTGTTGCATCTCGTTGGACAATTATTAATACAAAACACCTGTATCTCTCTCCCAGTATCGACACATTCCTACCTAGCTTGACAACAGAACATGACTCAAAATTCGATGCACTGCCTCGTGTTCGAAAACTTACATTGAAAATGGAAGGTAAGTTGTTCTAACGAAGAGACAGATCTATATTAGTGATAGGCTATCATTTTCGTCTGCATCAGGGATGTCTGTAGTCTACTGTAAAACAGACATATACAGTACTTCTGAGAAGTACAATGTAACAATGGGGGGTGGGGAGATACACAGAAAAGTATAAGATAAATGTTCACTTTATTAATATATATTTCCGTCAACACAACTATATAATAAAAACATAAGTTAAAGCGACATGTTTCGACTTAAAAAATCATCTTCAGGCTAAGCTAAGAACCATGAAATTCCTTACAGCCTGAAGATGATTTTTTAAGTCGAAACATGTCGCTTTAACTTATGTTTTTATTATATAGTTGTGTTGACGGAAATATATATTAATAAAGTGAATATATAAATACACAACGGGGTGACTTCATTCAAATAAGATGAATGGATTTTGGTATCATACATGTTTTATCGAATGCCTACTTCCTGTGTGTCACAGTATTACTTATATGTTACTTTCTGAAAAAAAACGGCCACGTCCAAGCATATGTTCCTGATGCCGGTTTATTAAACTTCGCAAACCCCCGCTGACAAAACAGAGGACGCTGCAGGATTTGTCACATATAAGACACGAAACGTCACTATTAAGTCTCTTTCCAGAATGGAAAAGCTTTTAGCATTAAAATTCAAGAGCTAGATGTTACAACTACCGCATGGACGTGGTGCAAGGGCTCGTGAAGGAACTACGCTAACGCGGTGAGGAAACATGTGGCTAATGATGATGTTATTTGCGTTCAGATCTGGCTGAGAGAGGAGCAGCGGCAACGGATGTTGTTGATCAGACGCAAGGTTTACCTACCACACGTCGAGTCAGAATATTTTCTCCCTCATCGTTATGCAATTTAAGCTTAAAGCTTTGGAATACTGAAGAGTGTCCTGAGAACAATAATGAGCAGATAAGGCTCTAAAATAAGATCTGAATGCCGCGTCTGAATGTGTTTTTAAATTAACGTGGTCTTAAGCCTTCGATTCGCATTTCCCGTGTAGGCCATATCGTCTCTTGTAAACACACTTTTCACATTTTCTCCCGATAAGTTGTCTCAAGAAAATACGTTATTGTTTTCGCTTCGGTGATTGCCTCGTACCAGTCTCGAATGCGACACTGTCTTTGCTGTTTGAACTGCCCATGGGTTTTTCCAAAGTACATCCAAGCAAATAATAAGCTACGACCGCTTCTCTCTTTCCTTTCCAATTCATCACTCATTAATCATACTGCTAGAGAGCGTCGTTAAATATGTCACAAATAACATACGGAAATTCAATATATTACCCAACAAACGAACTAAACAAAATACAAATCATACAATACAATTCATATTAAGTATAAACTCTAAGTGTTTCGGCACCGGTGTGCCATCTTCAGGGAGTTTAATACAACAAAGAAACATAAGTCAAACAAGCCAGTCCAGGCATTGATCGCCTTCACTGTCATTATCGAAATATTAAAATAAGAAAATTCTAGAATATACAAATGTGACGAAAATAAATCCACCATGCTGTGACACCAAAACTATATAATTGTGACAATGTTGTTTATTGTCCGTCTTACACAACAATGTGATGTAAAGTTAAGTTATATACAATTAAAGTAGCTACATGTTTCAATCCTTTGGGGTCATCCTCAGGCTTATACAATTTGAAACATACAAGGTACTTTTGAAGTAGTTACCAACGGGATCCCGTGGTATTACAGTAAGTTAGTTATAAAATATATGTTACAAATGGTTAAAATACAGGTGAAGAACGTATAATCGTGGTGAACACGTGGATCTATGTTGTAACATGTGACTAATATTAGTGTACCTTATGGAAGTGCCATGATGTTATGGTCGTAGATTGGGAACCTCACGATGTATCAAAGGCCTTTTGTCGTATGTGGATGGTGTGTGCCCTCGTTTGTAGGGAGCTCGGGATCCCGTACTTCAGAAGTACCTTGTATGTTTAAAAAATTTTATAATCATGAGGATGACCCCAAGGGTTTGATACATGTAGCTACATTAATTGTATATAACTTAACTTTACATCACATTGTTGTGTAAGACGGACAATAAACAACATTGTCACTTTAGCACAACGGGATGGATAATCCACAATTTATAGCCCACAATTTATATAATTGTGAGCCACTTCAAGTACAAACTCGCGGTTATTTATACGTATTTTGTCTGGGGTATGTGTATAAATGTCTGCCTCGATGTGTGTGTGATCCAAATAGATCTCGACCAAATAAAGCGTGTGAAGTAGGTATATCGTGTCTAGCGAACTATTATCGCATAAAAGTTTTAAACTTTTTGTGTCAGGAATTACATACCAAACACAAAACCATTTATACAAGGTCTTAAGCTTGATATGTGATCACTGAAGATGGCATTGTCATGCCGAAACATGTCGGAATGAAGTGACTACAATTTCGTACATATTGTAAGTATATTTATTTGAATTTGACGTTCAGGTGACCGTGCATTGTGATAAATTCTTATAATGAAGCCTACTAGATGCACTACGTAGCGCACAATGCACACCCTAGCTAGCTGCACTCTCAGCAACGTGTTCTCACACGACATGATATGCTGCCACAACATCCTGGTTACAGAAACTAATTAAATTTTGAATGTTTTAATATAACTTTAGCAAAGAAGAACGTAAATCCCTGAGGATGATCTAAAAGATCGAAACATGTCGGAGTGATTTTAAGTGTTTTAATATGTAATTTTATGTGAAGGCATTGTTGGTTGATAATTAAAGTGACTAGCACTGTATATTACTAGGACTGCTAAACACTTTGACATGCACGTGCTTAGTTGTCTGTGTAAATATTTACCATAAGTTGAGATCTGCTTTAATTGCAAATTCGGTTACAAGGAAATTTATGAATATCAACTACGGGTTTATAGCAATGATGCTGCTGCTCTACGGAACACTGTCCACTGTTTGAAGCGTATTTAATATGCATGACACTTGTGCATTAAGCTATAATCCTATCTACAGGCGTCTCTTTTTTATCCAGAAATAATGTAGGTTGCATGGTTATGACGCTGATCATGATCGAATTCAGAAACCATTATCAGTAATAATACTGTGCAGTAATCGCTACATAACCATGGACTACTAATTGTAAAAGAATAGTTATAGGGTTACATCAGGATAATTGTTACTAATACCTAAGATAGCATTGGGATCATAAAAGCATTGCGCATTATATGTAGCTAACACAGCTGGAAAATAACATAATTGTAATATGTAACCATGCCACGTACCTAATAGTTTGGCATCAGCAAAACCCCGATTCGTTTATGACCTTACAGATAGGACACGTAAGATAAAATTCAATACAACGATTCCCAAGCATCGAGATGAACTTATTATACACCATAGTTGCAAAAGTTCGACCCGCACTTGCGTCATCATCGTATTTACATACATCTTAGGGCACAGAGGAGCGACGTGAAACCACGGAATTTAGCAACAAAATGGCGTTCACCTAAAACCACAAAATAATACAAAAAATGCCTGATAAAATCGGGTATTTTGTAGTATGCCGCTTCAACATTACAGACGGTTTAAACTTTTAGGACCTGTCATTCTGTACAAAAAATTTAAAACCATAAAGAGGTTCTGAGGTGCTAATCCGTGTTTACCGGTGTTTTGAAGGGTTGGAGTGAATTCATTCTTAGGCTCAAGCAGTCCTTTTACACTTCTTGACACTGAGAGTGAAGGCAATACAATCCTGCAGTGTCGGTAGCTATTTATCAGTCGACACAGATGGGCAGCGTCCCACATGACTTGGGATCTTCAGCAGGGCCACTGTTCAGTACACAAACTCCCGTTACTACATCACAGATAACACATGGACACTACCATGCACAGGCCAACCAGTTCGTACAGTTTACGGCAGAAAAAGCTGTTCCTTTCATAAGTATAGAAATCTCTAATTAAATCTGTGGACAAAGTACACAGCTACAAATGCTCAAGAACGCGATATAGGCAATCTTCATGTTTGCACCATGCATCAATGATAATTAAACACTTTATTATCCAACTAATGCACTATATATAATACGTAGATACAATTAAAATTATAAAATATTTAAAAGTGCTCCAACATGTTTCGAATCACATAGGATCCATCATCACGGAGTCTTGTACAGTGCTTGGTTAAAAATTACAAGGATGATTCTATCGTGTCCGTTGACATGGACTATGTCGGTGTCCTTGTCCATGTCAACGGACACGATAGAATCATCCTTGTAATTTTTAGCCAAGCACTGTACAAAGGTCGCTGATAATGGATGCTCTGTGATCCGAAACATGTTGAAGCACCTTTAAATATTTTATCATTTTAATTGTATCTACATATTATGTATTGTGCATTAGTTGGATAATAAATTGTTTAGTGATATAGGCTGTTTCCATTGCGCTTGCTAGGGTTAACACAGTCACCTAGCGAGTATGCTCAAAACGTAAGCTTCCTCATAATGATGATTCTGAAGCTGTTACATACACCCTTCTTCAGTTCGACAGTTACCACAATCACCTATTTGCAGCGTCAACTTCCTCATTAACTTTGTTCTGAACCTCAGTGGCGCGTGTGTAACATACTGTCCCCAACCCCAACCCCCACCCCACACCAAAGCCGGGATGATTCAGACAGTAACACCCGGAGAATCTCTGTTACAGACCAGAGAAACAAGAAGAATATTCTTCTCGTCATCGCGCTAGACCAACCCTGTAACCCACATCCGGTGTGTTACCGAAAACCCTTTTTTTCGCCTGCAGACCGCAGCCGTGACGTAAATCTGCCGACGCCAGATACAGCAGCAACACCTACATCTCCTTTTCACCATATGTTTTCAAGTAGTGTTCCTTAATTACTTACTGTAACAATCATACAACTTTATTTTCATATTGTAACGTTTAATCAAGGTCAGTGTCAAATACGCCCAGTCAATAAACAGATATTTAATTATCACAATCACAAAAACATTATGCACTCTCCCGTACTTTATGACATTGCACGGACTATACTTTCCAAAATGCAATGTCGCACTCAGAATCTGAAATATATTGGTAAAATATACATGTCTCAATAAAAAAAAACGCTGTGCCCAATGCTATATTTAAACACTTCTTCATGGAGACCATCATTGCAAAAAAGGGATGTACCAATTACATACTGGACAACTGTAAAAATTTACCTCCAAGGCGATTCATTTAGTTAAGTACAGTAAAAATCACACACTTTAACTTCTCTCCTAAACATCCCTCCCCACCAACAGGTTTTTCGACGGACAGAAATCAATGGTCACCCCCCCCCCCCAGTCCTACATACAGACACAATGAGGTTAGATCGCTTGGTACTTTGAGCCAATACACACAGGTCTTGTTTTGTAATCTGTCAAAGTGTATCCTGCTGTTCTTCTCACGTATTTCATCTCTGCTGCTGTTATTCTTCTGGCGTCCCTTGCTTTAATAGTCAAAGTTTCGCTGCCATATAACAAGTCTAGAAGGGCCAGTGTATTGTATAGTTTTACTCTTTTTTTCATAAGAGTTTTTTTTCTGGTCTAAACACATTACTTAAAATACCTGTAATTTTCAAAAAGTTATTTAATTTGTTATCATTATCCAATTCTCCTTCACAAGATATCGTATTTCCTAAATAGTTAAATCTACTTTTTCTATAATTTTGTTCTACAAATCTACAGCAGCAGTAAAAGGGGTGCATCGGGCATTCAGCGGCGTCTATGTAGTACATCAGTTTCCTGAACAATTTCAAGGTCAGATATAACATCGGTTGAACTGCATAGTTATGGCAGACCACTCTGTACGAGATTCTGGTTTTCAAGTGACGTTGATTCTGATATGGATGCTGTTCTTAGATGATGGCACCAAAAAGAAACAGGCTGCATTACTGGCATTTAGATTCTGTAGTTTTACTGTGAATGCCCAGTGCGCCCTGCCCATACGGATGGTAGATGACTAACGCAGGTGGATAGTTCTCGGTTTGCTTCGCAGAATTGCCAGTTGACACTGGACAGTCATTTCACTTTGAAGATGGGGATCGTAAAGATCTTTGAGACACCTAACATACAGCATGTCAATAACGTGGGAAAAAAATCTGCATTTCTCTCTCCAGTTACAAGTGCGAACACTGCGACTGCTGCCAACATACTTCGACGAAACGGAACACAAAAACACCAACGACAATGGAATAAACGGAGCGACTGGAATGCCCCAGTTATAATGCCCCTTTATTTTTCTCGTTCTCGTTCGATTGAATGTTGGACGTGTGTGAAGTTTGGGAACTTGTGCATTGTGTTTTATTACGTACAGTATGTCATTTTACCCACAAATCCCCTGCGATGTTCGATTTACAAAAAAAAAACATCATTTTAATGTAGCTTCTCTCTTCTCTGCAGTAACGTCAATGAGTGATATCATCCCAGCAGACAACACATATCAAGTGAATGAAAAATAGAAACTATGACACAGTAACACAATATACAGTACAGTGATATGAAAACCATTATTCAAATGCCAATTAATTGCCATTACATCATGGAGTATTCATTCATTACCCATTAAAATTCCTATTTATCCTACTCGCTTTTGTTCCCACTGTTATAAAATGGCACATATCTATCTGTTCATATTCGAATTTTAGCCCGTTGGAATTCCTAGAACCTCATCAGCAACACTGCGCTTGACATACTATGATTTGAAAAAAGTATAGTAAGGTACTCTTAATTCATGGACCTCAGCTTCCAGCCCTCTCATTGAGGGTACACATACTTTGGAAACTCAGTTTCAAAAACAGTAATTTCATTAAGAATTTTTGTTTTGTTTTGTCTAGTTATCTTGCTAGCAGAGCGGTTAATCTTGTTTGCAATCTGCATGCAAATGATTTCGAGTCTCCGAACAGAGGGCACTGGGTGGTGTATTGACTCTGGGAGGTTTGATGCTGTTGGTGTTTGTTATTGGGGTCATAATCCTAGCCAGAACGGGGCGGGGAGGCAGCATTTGTGGTTCGTTCAGTGAGTCCGGTGGGGAAAGGATTTCAGAATAGCGTAAGGGGTCAGGAAGAGACCGGTGAATGTGTAGGTAATATACAAAATGGAAATGAAGCAGAAACTGAAATCTGAAAAAAAGCCCTCAGGAGTACAAAAGAAGAAGTGTAATATAAAAGGTAAATTAGGAAAGGGGTTGTAACGAAAAAAAAATCTTATTACTCTTTTATTAGAGACAGAGAGATGTTATAAAGCTTGACGAACTTTATTGCACAAACAAGCAAATAACTAGAAGTGTGACAGTAAAATCACTTCAAAGAAAAAATTTAACTATGAAATCGTCCAGGATTCTGCTCTTTTCTCCTGTAAACATTTGCAAAATTACTCGAAAATTCTGCCTGTGCTTTACGGTATACAATGTACTTTTGAACAAAGTGCATGCTTTTATGGACTCTTATTACAGTACAATATGCAAATGCTTCATACCATTAGTCTAAGTAATATTCATAAGAGACGGTATTACACTGAAATGTGCGGACTCCAACTCCAGGAGAGAGATCATGTGAATAATGAATACCTTGCCATTCTGACTTTCAGAACCTTTAAGACAGTGAAATTAGTTTAGCTTCCATTATATTGAAGGGCATTTCTTTGTAACTTACATTCGGAGTACAACAAAAATATGATCATTACATAAACAAAGCTAGATAAATACATAATTTGCTGACAAACTGCACTTTTCCAAATGTAAATGAGACTATTCCAACAGGTTTCGGCTATAATCTATAGCCATCTTCACGGAGTACTATATACAGACAAGGACATAAGGATTTAAATCCATGTATCATGAAAATTTGGAGTTAGCTCTTTATGTTCTTTGTATGTGTATTACCCTATAAAAATGGCTATAGATTATAGCCGGAACGTCCTTAGTAGTGCCACATATATTCATATATAGATAAGTACAATTAATTTGTAAATTTCTTTGGTTATGTCCATTGCAGGAAAATGTACAAAACCAGGTCTGGTTACACATAAATTTCCAGACTGAAACAACGGAGAATGTTCAGGATGTGGCCTTCGTGCTTTGACATCACGTAGCCTGGAATGTGGGCACTGGCAATTCGAAGTAGCTCATTGACATCATCTTGAGGACCAAAGTGGCTACTGTACCAATCAAGAAGCCAACAAAACGTTTAGACGGCCACTCGACGTCCCGTGGGTAATTATACAATTCCTGCCTCTGAAAATGAAGTGTTGGAATGTAAAAAAAGATTGCGTTGTACACTATTACAAGGGTGGGTTAATGTCAACAGGATTGGTCGACTTGACTGCAGGCACTGACGTACTTGTTTGTTGCTTCTGGTGTAAGGAGGCTCCCATCAGGCAGTTCTTTACAGGGTGTAATTGGGTCGGGATCACGTCCGGGGCTTGAACTCACATGGATAATGTCAGTGCCCGCAACCTAAGCGACTGAAAGGAACTCACTTAGGTTCAACTGTACTCAGGCACTTGTATTGCAATTGGCAAAAATCAGGGAAAATCGCAGTCAGAGAAACAGTCTATCCAATATTTGACGCCAATCGATATATTAATTGGCCGCATTCGTACAGTCAGCCGCGGCTGTCCTGCTTACATTCGGTCGCCTTCGTTTAAGGCCAGGTTAAGACAGGCCTTTGTCGGAACACGTGCTGTAAAATTTGCCGAACATCGGGATTACTCCCATCACGTAACTCTGGTTGCAAAATCTAAATTACTGCTCTGATGTGACCGGCAAAAATAGGGCCTCCAGTGACTAGGGTGAGAGTTCAGCCAGATTACGCGGACATTGTAAAAAAGAAATGGCCAATCTGATCTAGTCCAAGGTGAGAGGAGATATAATTCGTCCAAACCAACGACGAAAAGATGGAATTTTAGAGCTGAAGTATACAGCATACACAAGACTGTTATAAAGTACGGGAATGTAAGACATCAATTTTCAGGGCCGAAGCTGGCGGGGACAAGTATAGCTCTTTTAAGGGCCCCATTATACCATACGAATATACAAACAAATGTTCTTAACATGCTCAAACACACAACTAATTCCTTCGCCTGATATCATACTGAAAATTAAATTCCATGCAGGGGGTTATTCAGACGGAATATAACTCACGTGTGACCCCATCGGTAAAGCAGACACCTTGACTTCCAGGCAAATGTAATAACAACAAGACCCAGTCCTTGTTAAATCATCTTCAATAAACATACTTTTATCTGAGTGAAGTCTGAAGTTATTATACAGCGAGGGAAAAAATTACTGTCGTCTGTTATCTAATATTACAGAACTGTACTAACATTTCTAGAAAACAAATGCCTTCACATTCCGTGTATTTGTACCGCCACTCTGTTGTGCATACTCGTGGTTTGGTGCGTGATTATGTAGCCCTGCCCTTCCCAAGTAATTTTCAAAAGACATTAAAACCGTTACTGCCCCCAGTTCTCTCTGTAGCCTCAGTAAGGTCAGCTCTCTTGCTCCTTCCGGACAATAATTAACTAACTATCCAACTGCATCCACTGTGCAGAGCCCTTCTCCAGAAGCTGCAGTACCTCGGCTATTCAAGACATTTCCCGTATTTTACACAACCCGAGGGTCCACTACTGTGTTCATAACAACACGCTACTTGTGCCTATCCTGAGCCAGTCGAATCCAGTCCACAAGCTCCCTTTCCATTTCTATGATATTCAATATCCTCCTATCTAAGCCTGGGTCTTCCACTTCGCTTCTATCCCTCAAGTTTCGAAACAATATATCCGCGTTCGTTTCTCTTCTCGCTAAAGCTGGATTTGTATTTCTTTATAGCTTCAATTATACACTGTCCAGACCTTGAAAATAAAAGCAGGAGCTCTCGTAACATTTTGGTGAATTTCTACTAACTACCGGCCGTCAGTTGTGGGAAAAAAGAAACCAAACTTCTCTCATCTTAGTCGACAAACTCCATTTGCAATAAATGCATCTTTGTTAAATGATCTATGAACTTAACAGAAATTCAATTTTCAATCATGTAAATGCATCAAGCATATGTATACTTCAGAATTAAACATATGCCCTTTAGTCTGCTCTATTCTCCCCATCGTCTTAGTTCGTGTGAGATGAAATCATTTCCGGAAGAACACCGACAATAGCCCGTGGCCACAAGCGGTGGAAAGAGGATTAACATGACAGGAAAACGGCCGTAGGATGTGACAATGACGAATGGACTAAAATTCGTCAAAGACATGGCAGCAGAAATGTTCTAATAGTTGGGTCTTCCAGTAGAGATACCTCTAAATAAGTGTCTAGTGTCTAGAGCCATTAATTTTTCCTTGTCTGTGCTCCGCCAAGACGACACTGAGCCCCATTCATCATGTTTCGCAGCAAGTCATGGCCGCCACTGTCAACCGCAAATCCGCTCATCAAGCCAAATTTGCAACCACACAAACATTACATTCAGTTATATCTCGTTAGTGTCAGAAAGACGGCAGTAAATGAACATAAGATTTGTGTGCATGAAGTTTAGCACTCTATCTCTGCGTATGGTGAAAGCACGTAGTGAATTTAGAGCACAGTTCTGTCGCAAAGACAGTCCACCATACTATTTTCTGTACACGAATCTCGGACTTCTGAAAAGAAAAATACCGCTTTTCATATATACTGGGCGTTTCATAAGGTTTTCCGTGATTACAAACATTTATAACAAAAAAAGCCAAAGGACCTAACTCAATGGAATTGTTCACACCCACAGGAAAACTGAAAATGTGTTTTTTTTTTTTACAAAGAGACGTTCGATGTGTGCACCACTGGTGACACGGCACGCATCGATATGATATTAAAGTTCTTGCCACACACGCGTCAACATGGGTGCATCGATATTCTTCACTGCTGCAATGATCCGTGCCTTTAGGTCAGCGAGGTCACGTGGCAATGGTGGGACGAATACTTTGCACGAAATGCA
>Ga0131853_10013656_pt1 | contig 14892 bp, 5 predicted proteins | sample TergutLab28metaG_FD_92764 | JGI IMG/M metagenome (GOLD analysis project Ga0131853, IMG submission 92764) | Labiotermes labralis P1 segment gut microbial communities from Petit-Saut dam, French Guiana - Lab288 P1 (version 2) (version 2) | ecosystem: Host-associated > Arthropoda: Insects >... | reverse complement strand
GGGTTGGCCCAGGATAGGGACAGTTGGCGGACGCTTGTGAGTGCTGTAATGAACCTTCGGGTTCCATAAAATGCGGGGAATTTCTTGACTAGCTGCAAATCATTTAGCTTCTCAAGAAGGACTCTGCACCATGGAGTAAGTAAGTAATGACCCGAGAGACACACTGAAAATCCCTTAAAAGACATTATACCAGCCTGAAGGTGCGGAGCGCAAGAATTGCGATTGGACAAGAATATATTACGAAGACAAAGAAATTTTTTTTTAAATTTCTTATTTCCATCGTCTATGGTGACTGTACCACACTGCAGTTATAAGCAATAAAAGTACACATGTAATGGTGTTAAGAGCACCTCTTTGTCGTTATTGTTCCGCCATGTTTTAATCTTTCCAATCCATTATCGCGGAAAGCAGTTCTGCAAGATTTAGTGGCAATGGTAAATTTGAGAATAAATCTGTCATATACCACATATTACAGCATATTACAGATACCCCCCACAGGGGGGGGGAGTATCTGTAATATGCGCTATCCTGGGGGTGCAGCTCTAGTATGTCTGCTCGCTGCTGTCCTGTGTGGGTCTCCACCACACCCCCCCCCTGTGTCCCCTATAAATAGCATATAACAAACACCACAGATGCTGAGATCTCACCATCGTGACATATCCATGCCAATCCTGTAAAGCAATACTACCATACTTTCGGATGTAAACCTGATAATGGCCACATTAGGCCGAAACGTGTAGTGTACTTCATCCTTTATTAAACATCTTTTTTAGATATTGTTGTGTTATTGACACACCTATTGTTTATATACACACAACGGGGATGGCTCATTTTAGAATTTTAGAACTGACCTACTTTCATTAAAAAATGTTCATAAAGTAATTAAAATGTTTATTATTATTATTGGGGCGTAATTTTGATTCTCTAGACCCAGGCTCAAAGTTTTCGCTTTGTGTCCTCTTGTAACAGGAACTAAAACGTAACGATACTGGACATACGGAACAAGCTTCCCCAAGCTAACGCATCTCACATTCCGATAGGTGATGCTCTCCTAGCTATAACAGGAGCAGCATCCAGCCGCGACACATGAAACGTCTCTGAGTGAATGCACGTGGACACAGCTGGAATCAACGAATGAAACTTTTGTACCTGATGGTACTACACAGCAGTGATGTATTCACGCTTTGTTTGAACATCAAGTTGATTTATTTTCAGTTCTTCACTGTAAATGACAATTGCTGGAACGATCAATTTGCGTTGCTGTGCTGTCAGTGTTCATAACAACTCTACTTCACGGTGCTTTAATTTAGGATAATTTGCTACACCTGTGTGTGTCGACGATTATTTACACCACTCTACATATTAAATGTTTGGCTGGTGTGAAATAAAACATAAATTACACCCAGAAGAAATTAAAAAATATAATAATATGTACACACTTCTGATAACGGCTGTCGACTGCCGGCATATATATATATATATATATATATATATACGTTGAATGGTTGTCACATGCTAAAGAAATTCAAAAGTAAGAATATATCGATGTAAGAAACCAACAAGAAGCAACAATGTTTGTTTACTGATCTTTTTATTGATCTATTCGAATCTGTCCTACATGTTTCGGGCGACAAACTCGTCCGAAATATGTACAGCAGATTCAAATAGATAAAAAAAAGATCAGTAAACGAAAATTGTTGCATCTTGTTGGTTGCTTACATCGATGTGCTAATGACACACGGTCACACAAACGTCAAAGTGAGAACACATACCTACACGGTGAGCGCTAATCGTCAGATATCTATATGAATCGCGATTCTCCAGGCCGGGAAGTTAAAGATTTAATTTTTTTTTCTGTGCTTGATCTACGACGCTCAGTTTCTAAACATTCATTTGCACAAAGAGGATGGTTCGTTTATGATAGAGCTTAATTTATGTCTTTTGATAAGGTTCAATTGGACAACGCTTTTAACACGAGCAGAAAATATGTTTCGGAATTGATTTCGTTTTGTTTATTGCTACCGTTACGCACCCTGTAGATGATTCTGCAACTGGTAAGTTGAACAAATGTACGGCAAGCGGCCTTTTCAACCCGAGTCTACAACGACCTTGCACTTGCTGCTAAGTAAACTGGATTCGCTTTAAAATTTCATAGTTCACTATCTCATTTTAGGAAACCTGCCCGGGAAACGAACCGATGTCTATGGCCAATTACATTGCCGGGTAAGAATACTTTTCGGAACAAGGCTTTCAAGACCCCACTTTTTCCGGTACGCGAAGGGATTTTTTTCTCCAATTAGACTATTTCTTTTACTTCCACACACTTTGCAGTTTTTTGTCGGCTGTCCTTGGATGCTCCAGGCCTATACTCGAGTCTGCTGATGGTATCATTAACTAAAACAGAAATACATAAAATAAGACTCGTGACGTTTTCCTTAGTCGCTTACTGCCGTACGTCTAGTGCAGAATTCTCGAACCCAGGGTTGCGACACGTATCATACTCCGCCTGCTAGAGCTGTCTAGTATGTCCTAACCTCTCATAATAATCAAGCGAATTTCACAGGTGAAATAGGCTGCTGATTAGTTGATCGTACTGTTTGTGTTGCAAAGTCAATATGATTTGCGGTTTCGGGTAGTGGGCGATATGTTTGAGAACTGGGCTGAAGCCTGACGGTTCACATGTGACGAGCCGGCTGTCGAAACAAATGTGGATCCATCGCCACTCCATTTAGCTCCTGTCGAATCAAATGCGTGATCCATGTGTGCACCATTTAGCTCCTAGCTCACGTCACGTTTAGCAGTCCTTATCATTCTGCAGTTTCTACTGTCAAAGTCCCATCTCGGAAACAAGGTATACTAACTGAATTCTTTTCTTTCTCCCTTAAAACTTCCAGGTCACTTCTGACTCACTCTGTCCATGCAGCAGGGTCTTTCTTGAGAAACATGCTCCCACAGAGGGTAAATAAATTTCCAATATATTATGGAGGCCGAATCTTCTTTACCGTGTACACAAGAGCCGGTTATTTATCCATTTTCTGAGCCGTGTGAAATCATATCTGTAACAGCACTTAACTATTAGGCCACAGCCGCATTCTTCCGCGTCTTTTCCAATTTATTATTTATAATTAGTTCTGCCATTGGACACTATCGAAATGTAAGCTTAGTTATTGAAAAGTCTTCAAATGAATATAATATACAAAATTTACTTTCGGAAAGTTTATAAGACTTTCTAAACTGAAGTGCGCATTATTTTCAGTATATTGCCTGCTGTTCAGAATTGTCTCTCTTGCTGTGGCAGTGCATTTTATCACTCCATGGACAGAGCTGTTTCTGTGTTCATGAAGTATTTTCGCCATTTGCCTTTGTTGCTGGCCTCCTGAAGCCACCTACCTCCGAAGTCACAATTAGTGAACTTCTGAAATTTTAAAACTTTTATTTTTTTGTGACCAGAGTTCCGATATTTGTAGGTATAATATATCCAAGTCCGTTTATTTCTTAAAAAATGCCAATCTCGATTGTGCAAGGAGCAATCTTTTGTGATATTGTCAGAAGTGATTGTACGACCAATTTTCATGTACGGAAGTTATATCTGTAACATTTCTACAACCACTGACATCAAAGGAATTCACTTTTATTGCGTACACTAGCAACGAACTATTAGGCTCACTTTAAAATAGAATTTTCCTTTAACGAATATGACGGAGACTCGCTGCCAGTGCAGTGTTCGTCATTCTTTTCTTCTTTATGGCCTCCTGTTTGGTGCGGAATTTTCCTTTGAAACAAACTAAATTACATTCGTACAAACGACTATTTATGGTGTTCCTGAAGGCAATTTATTCCTAACGTTTGCAGTTCCCAAGGCGGTGAACACGTAGATTGTGATCTTCGGTTTTGAAATTGTGTGCAGTATGTTAGGTGGTACCCACGTTTCGGAGGAAGCTGCCGATACCATTTTCAAACCAAAAGTTGGTAACTCCACACTATGATACATGTTAACGGAATCCATAAAGCCACAACCTAAAATACAGCACTTCTTTAAGCGTGTATTTCCAAAAATTTGCCTTATGGCTATTTTTGTTGTTACACCGTGCATGTTGGCAAGTCACTCAATTATTTTACCAACCACTGCACTTATATAAAATTTATAAAATTTACACATTAAAACATTAAAAACGCTCCGACACATTTCGGTCCTAGGACCATCATCAGGGAGCTATATCGTCCTTGCTAAAGTTACACTATTAAAAGTAATATTAATTTCACTATTCCAGTTGGTTTTGTGGCAGCATGCCGTGTTGTGTTGTGTTGCCAAGAGTGTCCTGTTATGGATGTGCGTTCTGTGTTTCGTGGCGTGATTAATTGAAATTAATACGATTTTAATAGTGTAACTTTAGCAAGGACGATATAGCTCCCTGATGATGGTCCTAGGACCGAAACATGTCGGAGCGTTTTTAATGTTTTAATGTGTAAATTTTATAAATTCATATAAGTGCAGTGGTTGGTAAAATAATTGAGTGACTTGCCTTATGGCTCTTTAGAGGTGTGATTGAAGCTCGCTCAAGTCTCCCGTGCGTGAACAAATGGCTTAGATCGTGATTCAGGGGTTTCAAAATATAGGCCTTATTGTGATAGGTAATGAGTTGTAATGATGCTCGTCAAGTACAAATATATATTTGCAGAGGAACGTGACATTATGTGCTGGGCATGTGGCGCGTATGCGTGAGGAGAGGGGGATGTATAGGGTGGGGAAACCGGAGGGAAGGAGACCACTGGGGAGGCCTAGGCGTAGATGGGTGAATAATATTAGGATGGATCTCCAGGAGGTGGGATATGGGTATATGGACTGGATTGGGCTGGCCCAGGATAGAGACAGGTGGCGGACGCTTGTGAGTGTGGCAATGAACCTTCGGGTTCCGTGAAATGCGGGGAATTTCTTGACTGGTTTCACACCAGTTAGCTTCTCAAGAAGGACTCTGCACCATGGCGTAAGAAAGTAAGTAAGTAAGTAACGTGACATTGTGTAGCACTGAAATATAATACATTCAGCGCCTTTGTTGTAGCCAAATTGGTTGGCGACATCCGCACGAGGCTCAAATCTTAGAGGGCGCTGCCTCGCAGAGCACAAAACCACGTCGCAGAGCACAAAACCACCTCGCAGAGCAAAAAAACCACCTCAACCAACACATGAATTAATGTAACTCGCGCCACTTGCAACTAAATTACAATAACAATTTCACCGAGCTTTGATAAAAAAATTATCTATTGCATTTATACCAACGTATTAATTAATTCGTAAATAGCAATAGTCAGTGTACAGTTATTTTAAAATATGTTAAATACCTGTTTATTCACAAAATTATTTATTATTTTTTTTTTTTTACAATTTAAATGTCAACAAAGGAACATACAAATTTACAAATAGAAATATTCAGATTCATACTGATTACGCTTGATAATTGCCCTTTGTAGATGAAAGGTGAACGTTTGACTTGAATGTGTATGTCCCTTTTGAAAAAAATACCTATTTTGTAATATTTTACAATTGTCTTTTCTATCCTTCGAATTTCATAGTGCATTCAAATATTTCACTGACTTTGTTGGAGAAGTCTAAATCTGTGAGTGATGCAGTAGTAAATCTTCACATACGGATACTTTACGTAAGTACATTGCAACTTCTGAATATTGTACCTATCCGTAGATCATTATCCAACTGTTTTTTTATTATGCCATTTACAAATACATAATGTACCGAAGTCCCATTGTGAAGTGTTGTGGTCAGGAACTGTAGTTGAACAGGTCATTACAGCGTGTGGCGCTAGTGTGGCAGTAGCATGGCTTCGTGTGTGTTATGTCACTCTAATTAATTTGTAATTGAGGAACCGAACATGGCTATGTTTATTTAAATATCTCCATATGCATACGCAGGGGCCAGCATATATGCATCAATGCATGTATGGATGCACATATTCCGTGCACATCCACATCCACGTACCCATATGCAAACAAAATTACAAAGTATTCGGTTTGAATAATTTTACAGAATTGAATCAGTCCAAGCCTATTAAACACTTAATACTACGACGCCAAATGTTTGTATCTATTTCAGAGTCCTTTGCATAGCAGTGACCTATTAGACATGCCTGTGGTTGTGCAGTTGATGTGTTCTTTGTACAGGTGAAGTAGTTATTATGGTAGGCGTTGGGTGGAAGTCTTCCGGATTTGTACATTTGCGATTATCCTATCGTCCTTCCGTCCCGTTTATGTAGAATAATCGTGATTCTGTTGTAATTTAACGCGATGCTAGACACAGTGACACTTTGTATGAATAACATTATGATTAGAGGTAGTTACTGTTGGGGTCCGGCGCTGAGTTGCGCAGTACGGGGATGCGGAAAGTAAATGCGTAAGTCATTGGACGATTTGGATGAAGATAAGTTTTATCTTGTTCTTGTCCATGCACTATGATCACTGGTATTCACACAAAGATTCCACTAATTCGCAATTTATTATTAGAAATACGTTATAAACAATTTGGCACTCCGAAATGTTGCAGCCCTCAAAGGGTCATCTTCAGGGAGTACTGATACATTTCGTGAGAAGGGTCGACAAAATGAGTTACCGTATGTAAAATTCGGTTTAGTAAGCAGCGTGTAGTATATTACGCAGTGTGATAAGCAGCTTGTAAGACATTTGTTTGTTTTTGGATGCGACAGACCCTAGTGGGCCAAGGCTTCCTCATTCACGAGGTTTCTGGATCACACATAATGACGCACCACAGTCAGTAGCACTCCTCTGGACGAGTGATCGTCCCGTCGCAGAGACCTCTACCTGACAACACACAACACTCACAACAGAGAGAGCCAATGACCCAGGTGGGATTCGAACCCACAATCTCAGCAGGCGAGCTGTCGCAGACCTACGCCTTAGACCACGCAGCCCCTGGGAAAGGCTTGTAAGACATTACGCAGCGTAATACATTGCACACTGCTTGCTCAAATGAATTTCACACCCGGTGATTGATTTTGTCGACCTTGTTGTTCAAATGTGTCTGTTGTACTGCCTGAAGATGACCCTTTAAGAGCTGAAATATGTCGCCGTGACACATTGTCAGTAAATTGGTGTTAGCAAAAAAATGTGCCCATTTGTCGCTGTTTTGTGTGTAATTGGAAAATGAAAATATAATCTTAACTTTGCTAGGAGAACACTTCTTCCGGATAAAATAATATTTTCAAAAATGACTGGCCGTGTGACCAAACTACGAATAATAAGTGTACTGCTGGTGCAATGAACATGTAGTGTACATGGATGGGTGTGCGCTGGCGTTCTTGGGTCACTGGTTAACTGTACTGACCGATGGAACCTCGAAGCGTTTCTGAGCTATGAGTAACCTGACACAAACCGTTGCTAAACAAACTACACAAATTAAAATTATTAATTAGTTTGTGGTGATTATTTTGTATCAAGTGTCTATGTCCGTCCGCGAAATTTTCAATAAGTTGGAAATCAGGAACGTAAAAGTACGGGCCATACATACTATATATTATGTGTGTGTATATATATATATATATATATATATATATGGCCTCAGTTTGCAAGGTGTTGGCCCCACAGTTTGAGCAGACTATAACAGTAAACCGACACAATAAAAATGTAGTGTTTATTACTAATAATTGTGTCAAACACATTTGCACACAACTGTATATAATATGTATGTAAAGGTAAAGGTAAAGTTCGCCCTGTAACAGGCCAAGAACGCCCAGAGTTGGATTAGAGGTATAAAACTTCTCTTTCTTTAACTTCGGCGCTAGATGGGGTGGGTGTTTTACGCCACGTCCCGGCCGCTTTAAACTCTGGAAAGACCCGGTACCCATTGTATAGGAGGCTGGGTGTGCCCCAGAGCCAGACTGGACTTGTGTGGAAAATCTCGCCTCCACCGGGATTCGATCCCCGGACCGTCCAGCCTGTAGCGAGTCTCTATACTGACTGCGCTATTCCGGCCCTCATAATATGTACGTGTGTGTGTGTATAGTACATATAATATATATGTGTGTATATATATATATGTATATATATATATATATATATATATATATACACACACACAAGAAACTGACTGGGCCCTCCGGCGTACTGCCGATCTCAAGAATGCGTGGGTCTATACCTCCGCCACCTTATGTGTATAACTTGGTGCCTGATTAAGCACAGGGACAGCTTGACATTTATTTGTAATTGTAAATAAATTCTGTGGTAGGAGCTGAGCTAATATTTCTTCCTTTATCGACATGTTTGAAATCACAAGTTGATAGACGATTTCAGTTCCTTTATTGTAGTGTGATTTCGCACATCAAATGACCTGTAAGATTCCTGCTTTGTTAAACTATTCGAACAAAAAACATGTACAAACAAATAAGGATAATTTATTTATCCCAAGAAGAATTTAGTGTTTATTAATAGTGCCAGTGAATATTGTAGACTAATTACCTGTTATGAAACTTCGCAGTATTAAAGAAATTATAGTCCATTGTGTAATCTCCATTGTATGCTCGTTAACGTTATAGCGGAGCGTGTCTCCAGCGAACGGTGAAATACAATGTACAGTTTTAGACGCGTTTGCAAAATGTCGAAAAGCGACTATTAACGTCATCATGTCTGTCTGTCTGTCTGATCGCATGGAAGAATTTGGCTGCCGCTATACAGATTTTCATGAAGGTGTTTCTAAAATATGTAGAGAAAACTCGAGTGTCATTAAAATCTGACAGGAATAACATGTACGTACTGCGTATGAAGACAGGTGTGAATTTATGACAACATCACGTTGAATTCTGCGTAGAATAAGGAATATGTTAGGTAAAATTGTAGAGAAAATCAAAACACACATTTTGTATTCTTGTTGCTCCACCGTGCATATCGTCGGATTATTTAATAATGTAGCAACTGATGAACATATATAAAACTTTTTCACATTAAAACACTAAAATTGCTCCGACATGTTTCGATCCAAGGATCATCCTCAGGGAGCTACACTTTCCTTGCTAAAGTTACTTTTAAAAAATAGTTACTGACTGCTTTCATTATATAAACCTGGTTCTGTGGCAGCATGTCTTGTTGTGTAAGGGTATGTTGCTTTGCTGCGTGATACTCGCAGTATCACGCAGCAAAGCAAAGGACGCACTCCCGCAGTTGGGCACTCTTAGCAACATACCCTAACACAACAAGACATGCTGCCACAGAACCAGGTTTATATAACGAAAGCAGTCAGTAACTAGTTTTTAAAAGTAACTTTAGCAAGGAAAGTGTAGCTCCCTGAGGATGATCCTTGGATCGAAACATGTCGGAGCAATTTTAGTGTTTAAATGTGAAAAGGTTTTATTTATGTGCATCAGTTGGTGTACTATTAATAACACACTTTTGTGTTCAATAATTTCGTGTTATCGAAATTCTTACCGTTTATTAGACGATGTGAAAAAAATATTGTAGAGCCACACAAATCATAGACGACAATGTAGTACGAAGCATGCGCTTTAAATGCTGAATAACTAAGGCAAGAATATATTTAATACTAATTTTTGTTAACAGCAGTACGAAATATTTGTAGCTCGACAAAGTTGCAAAGGTAACCCATTAATGCATTTACATAGGCACCCCGTACACCTTCATATTTTTGAGAGCTGCATACACGTCAACAACTGTAAAAACGTAACGTACTGTTTCTTTTGAATGGCAACAACAGTTACATGAAATTGCCACTATGTAACATCTTACGTATATCTTCGGTCTTGTATTTTCTTAAAATGGAATATGTTGTAATACTTGCAAAATGAGAAAAAGTTTAAAATTACTCCTTAAATCTTGTAGGGGAAAAAAACTTCTTCCCCTTCCAGTACGCCAAGTCTATCCGATACATTTCAAGGCAACTTAAGTTCAGACATGCCTCTAAAGCAACCAGTTCACTTATTCGCCCTGACCATAACATCTTGTTCTTCAACTAATGAAATGGGCAAGCGTTCTGTTTATCCCCTCGTGTCATGTCAACGTAGGAACGACGCGCAGAACCCCAGAGCCTTGAAGTAGCGTTCACATCCGGCATTCAGTACATGCAGATTAATGACGGCAGGCAACAGATTTTGTGTGTCTAAGGATGCCGCAGAGCAATACAAAGGTTAAAGGGAATAGAGTTACAAGAACTGTCGTGAATGTGGATTGGTTACAGTGTGTACCTGATCTGACGGTACACACACATTCACACTCACATGCATATGCTTGACGGTGTATTTTTGGACCATAGGTTATTGGGGTCGGGACAGAGTTATGTCTGTGATGACAAGGCTACGGGCTGGACAGACGGAGAAATTTAGGTTCGATTCGCGAAAGGGACAAAATTCTTTTTTTCTCCGAAGGGTCCAGAGCGATTTTCGCCCTTATTCTTCCTCCCATACAGTAGGTACCGGTGGGCTGTTCCTGGGACAAAGCGGCATGGGCTTGAAGCAGACTACTTAATTCCATACAGTGTGGAATTTATGAATGGGTGGAGCTGTACCTCCACGTATTCATGTTATTTGTACAGGGATAATACGCTTACTTTTCACAAGATTTTCCTGTGTAGTAAGGGTTTAGTGCTTGCTGAAACCTAAAATTGCGATTTAGTGAGCAGCTCGTATGTTTCTTGTCTGAAGGTTCTGGGTTTAAATCATTACCTGGTAACCGACTCTCCTGACCCTTATCTTGCTCTTCATTATTTCCTCAAGGCAAATCCTGGAGTAGTACTGAAATTAGATGAAGGCTGTATACTTACCCACTCTTTCGAATTCGTTATTCCGACTTATGTACGTAATATGACCTACTGACAGTGTCGTTAAATAAGGGAAGCGATACGTAAATAAAAGCCTGTAGGCTGTGCTTGGTGAGATAGAACTAAGGATCGTCTTTCCATCTGTTTAAATGTACGAACTTCTAGAGTTACGTAACACGGTACAAGAAATAATTGCGGATGCGACTGTTCAAGAGGAACTATAATGAAATTTATTATTATTATTCATTAGTTTGTCTTCTTGCACAGTTTACACAATTAGGGTCCTATTCAGGTCCAGCAATCTTGAGTGTTTTTTTTCTGTCCTCCCATTAGGCTATCACCCACCCTGTCTCTCTTTCCCTTCCTCTCACTAGAGTTACTTACGCTTGTCTCTTACTAACATCCACCTTCAATGATTGTCTCTTTTTCCATTTCTTATCTTTTTTTTTTATAAAAAGATTTACTTTTAGCCTGATTTTATTTATTCAAGTAATGAACACTATAGCTCACCATTACATCACCTATGAGCTTTGAATTTGTGCTTTCATCCATTTCAAATTTGAAGTGGTTGGCCGATTTCTACCATACGTAATTCAAAATCGCAATATTGAGGGGCCACCAACGAAATAATTTTTAAATTCTTGTAATCACTAATACTAACATTGTGGAAACGCGAACTAGTGAGCGATATTAGTGCTACATACATTTAGGTCCCGAATTGAGGTTTATTGATAGATTTCTTAAGAAAAAGCAAATTCTTGGACTTAATAAAAATGTATAAATATCGTAGTTGTAAACTTTGTGTAGCTTGACTTTTAAACTCTTGTTTAGACTTACAGAAAGTGAAATCACACAACGGCTGCCGTTTAATTAGTAATTAACTTTTTGCATCCATTTAGTTTTTAACTCTGTAGAATCTAAGGAAGAGTTACTGTTCGAAGAACTGATTCTTTGTTTCTGAAGTGTCTGGATTTTGTAAAAAAAAAGAGAAAGAAACGTTTTACTATCTCAGTCATTAACGTTACACAAGCTCTGTGCTATTTTTCAGCAGTAGTAATTCTAGGTTTAGTAGAAATAGAAAAGAAAAAAAAATCTTTAAATAGATGGTAACACCTTTGTAGAAACCTTCTCGACGGGTTGATGAACGAACTTTTGCTCTCTTCCGAAGGTGAAGCAGAGAGGTAGGAACCTGCGGCTGCTCTCATGAAATGGATATCCTAGTCAGACAGTTTCCCATTATGGTCAGTGCTGAGCAGTGGATGAACGGCCCTTGTGAAATTGCGTGTTGCCACTACATGACAGACCTGAACCATTAAGGATTCCAGCACCAGGAACACGAGCCTCATTTCAGTTATTGTGCTGGCTACATGACACGTAAACAGGTGTCATGATCTAGTCCTCTGCCATCTCAGTGGACGGTATATAGACTGTGGGGGTGGAGGGTTGTTCCGATCCCAGTGGTCCTGCGGTATAAGGCGTGGGTCATCGGCCGCTCTGTTGTTGCGATTGCGGGTTTGAATCCCGCCGGGAGCAGCGATGTCTTTCGGTGCCGAAATTTTTTGCTTTTGTGGAACATCGCAGAGTTGTTTATTTTACATTTAAATGGCGCCATGATTTAAATTAAACCATACAATAACGCACACGACTCCAGACTCCACTATCGAGCGGTCAGTAACCGTGTTCCTATTTTGGATGCCCACTATTCAAATCTAAGCCCCAAGATCGGCTAAACTGACATATTTATCGTGACTTTTCTCAGTCCTACTAGGAAAATTTCGAGAAGCCACTTTAAATTAAACCAGGGTCGTTTCCTTCCACCTTGTTTCGAATTCATTTCTCACGAACTGTCCTTCAAATCGATGCGTCATAATCTGAGGTTTTTGAATCGTTGTTATGTATAACAAGAATAAATGTATAAAATCACAATAAACATGAAACTTAAAACCGGAAATTACGTCATTTGGGTGTAAATTTGATTAAAACAGGCACTATATGGTCCCGCCTTGTTATGTGTTCTATTTTATTCTGTTGTTGGTGTTAGAGAATGAACGAAACATATTATCTGCTTGTCAGTATTCATAAATGAATTAGATGTATTGTACTACATTTGCTTTAGCTAATGTTAGCAATATTCTGCACTTCCTGCCGGTGCCAGATAGCTAAACAGTTTATGACGTTCACAAGCATGACAGAAGTATGGTTAGTGGGTGGAAACAAAAACTTTGTATTGGAAATTACTTTACTGTAAAGTTGGAAACGAACATGTGTGCTAATTATAGAGGTTTATCAGGATCGGAGTGCATATTTCATCACCCCTCTCATTGAACTACTGGATGTGAATTGTAATTGTACTTTGATGTGAAGAGGGCTATTATAACATTGAAACTATACAGTGACATAGCTGAAACACGGCTCACCTAATTGAGGGTTCAATATATGTGGGTTCCGCTTCCAAACCTGGTGAATATGACTCCATTCCAGATGAAGGTTACGGAACCTGTTGTTTATTTGACAGTGATGTTGCCGTTCTATTTCAAGTTGTTCCAGAAGGATCCATATTATTCCATTAACAAAGACCAGAAACTATCAGTGTATTGCTTTTGATACAACATTGACGGCATCTTGCCTGATTTGCTGTGTTTGTATTGCGTGTCGAAACAGTACAAAGTGTGGTAGCTTTTGTGTGGCCAGGGAAGATGTAACTCGAGAAAATCCGCGTCGATGCTGTACTTTTAATCACTGAAACAGTTTAAGTCTTACAGGATTAGTAAACTGTAGTGGGATTAAAATACTCTTCATCAGCTGGTTTTTTAATGTTTTGATGTATGTACAGTTCATCATGTACAGTTTATTATCCAGACCAAGAAATGCAATATATATATAAACAGTATTTTATATAAAGCAATGCTTCTACATGTTTCAATATATCTGCATCATCTTCAGGAAGTGATGAGCACATGTGCTCGAAACATATAGAAGCATGAATTAATACTTATTGTGAAACAAATTTTGTGTATCAAGTTGGTTAAATACTGAGATAAGTACAACTTTATTTTAAAAAGTCACAGCTGGGAAGACTTGAATTCCAACAACTGGTTAATTGTCGTTAACCTGCGAGAAAAAGAATACCGAGAGGCAGCCAGATGCAATATTAGTGAGAAGGTAAGGAACCTTGGATGCGGATTCACCTGGTTTTATGCGGACTGCACTGTGCGCGGAACAGCAGCAGTACGAACGCTGCGGTGAGCAGCGCAGTGAAACTGGAACACACCAGTGAGCGGCTCGACGACTTAAGTGTGCAATCAAAATCCCAGCAGATTTGGAATAAAATTCTTAGAGCCTTACTGACATGTTGAAGTGAAATTTCAGGCTGTCATGCAGCTGTGACTAAGAGCCTGATCTTCTTGCTTCTGGTTAGGATCGTCCCGCTACCTGCACTTCTGTAGCAGTTTACAAGTTTCTGAACTCAGAAGACCGCGGCTTAAGTCAGTTTACAGGGCGAATTCATTGTAATTCACTGAATTGTGTTAATACTCTATATTGAGTAAGTTAATTTGTTATAACTACTGAAACTTTTAGTGTTGCTGCTACTAAGTGAAGTTTAGCGGACCCTTTAGATGCGTCTTACGATTTAGAAGAGTTAAACACTTTCTATTAAAGACCTTCTTCTGGATGATAATGCTACTACCGGAGGTTACTTCGTCTTGGTACACCATACGTGGTTGCGCTGTGGCTGGAACTCCTGTTTTGTTCGTATTCCGAAGACTTAAATTTTTCTTCTCGGTCTTGGGGGACAAGTATCCTGACTGGTCCTTTTCTTATTCCTGTGTGCTTCATCATTCAGTCCTTCTGCCATGCGTGGCTGTATATATTTGAGGAAGATTTTTTTTTTTTTTTTACTGAGCGGCGCAAAACCCAATAAGGCAACAGGTTAAAAGTTGAGTGTCGGTTGACTTTTGTACCGTTATGTATATAGGTTGGAACTGAATAGAATAGAATAGAATAGAATAGAATAGAATACAGAAGGGCGAGTACCGCACTGACCTGTGCAGCTCGACTGATACTGATATTTTGTGCTGATATATGTAGGTTACTAAGAAAGC
>Ga0131853_10013655_pt1 | contig 14892 bp, 7 predicted proteins | sample TergutLab28metaG_FD_92764 | JGI IMG/M metagenome (GOLD analysis project Ga0131853, IMG submission 92764) | Labiotermes labralis P1 segment gut microbial communities from Petit-Saut dam, French Guiana - Lab288 P1 (version 2) (version 2) | ecosystem: Host-associated > Arthropoda: Insects >... | reverse complement strand
TATAATGGAAACTTTTTCAAAAAATATTTCACACACACACACACACACACACACACACACACACATATATATATATATATATATACATGCACTTACAGTATGGGATTTGTGTAAAATGTCTTTCTGAACGAGTTTACATAATTTTAACGAAGAAGAATGTGTGAATTAATCCACTAAGCGAAAAAATAAAACCACGCAAAAGGATATTTCACACAAATCTCATGATCTATTATTTAATGTATGTGTTTTCTACATAATTTCCGTTTTACCGTGAAACGAGACAGCAATACCACTTTGTATTTTGCATGACTTCACTATGCAGACCCACACCTATATCTGTTTACCGCGCCACAAAATCGCTCCACCATAAATACGACAGCGCCGGCAGTAACTCCAATTCCCCACATCAAGAAAGCTGGCTCGAACTCAGCAAATTTTAAGATCTTTATGTTCTTGTTACCCTGAATATTAACCCTGCCCTCACGTAAACCTTCCAGATGCAGTCTGTAACTCGTGTCTATGTCCCATTTTCTCACCAGTCCCGCTTCGGTCATCTTCCCTAGCAGGTTGTGAATCCTTGTGGCGTAAGGAGAGCCTCTTGGAATCATGTACGAGACAAAATACTCCCTGGGGTATTCGTTTATTACGTGAAACTTGTCCGGGTACTTGCTGAGCCACCATAACGCTTCTCCCTTGCTGGTCAGCATAGAGAAGTTCCTGTACAGTGCCAGCTGGTGCAGCAGAGTTTGTGCAGGCACGTTCTGGTACTGCAGTTTCATATGAAGATTCTTCATTACTGGAGACCATTCAAAAGTGTCCAGCAGATTACGATCAAGTGTGACGATAGGAAGTCCAGATTCGTCAAGTTTCTGGAGGGTGTTGATATCCGGTTGGAAGTGGGGATTAGAGACCGCGTCTAGCAGAGCGCTTTGGAAGAAACACATAGAGATCAGGCTGAAGACGAGACAGAAAGAGAGAAGAAACCTCTGGGATGAGGAAGAGATCTTCGTGAGGAAACTGAGAGACATTGTGAGGAACACAGCCAGTGTGTCAGCAGCATTCGTGGGGCAAGAAACTTTCCCGTACAGATTTCTCAGGACATACCACAGCACCGTGGTGACCAAGAGCACGGCCAGAAAGTACATCCAGAACTGGAATGTGAAACATTCGAAGATTGCTCTCCATGGAAGAATTAGATGTGCCTTGGGAACGACCACGACGAGTTGCATAGTGTAGAAAGCAGGCATCGTAAACTCGATCTTGTCCGTGTTATAGGACTTTATGTACCTTTCGTTACCCGAGATATCTGCCAATTTGTGCACCAAGTCTCTCATAGAACCGGTGAATCTTGATCCATTTCCGGAACCAAAGCCTTTCCCGTCGCTTGGTTGTCTGATGACTGGTGTGAAATTCATGTAAGTGGCCAGGTTCTTTATCACTTCCCAGTCTCGCCCTTCGTAAGAACACTTGTTGTGCGATTCGCATTTGATCACAGCAGTGGGAAATGTGTCAAACATGGTGACCCTTACCATGGATCCTGCCAAATTCCATGTCCGTTCCAAGTACGATTTAGGTAATGCAGTTAGGTGGTCAGGGGGCACGTAAATAAGGTCATTCTTCTTATTTGAATCAAAAGGGTCGTACACCATTATATCAGTATTCCTGTCGCAAATATTCAAATACTTCACCACGGTTATTACATTTAGGATCCAATATTTTGTCCAAAACGTCTCGAATAATTTTATGTACTTTTGTGGTGAGTTACAGTTGTACCAACTCCTGTGCAAAATAACTAGAATCATGTAGTTATCTTTTGGAGTCCATTTGCTTTGAGGATATTCTGCATGATTGCATATATGTAAAGAGGCCGTCGAATCACTGAATGATATTATGAGATAAGAGTGAGATGATTCTGCAGGATAGCCACGAACTTCGTAATTTAGGCTTTGCCTAGGTACGTCTAAACTATATTGTGTAATGATAAAATGCTTTAAATAAAACAATATAATTGGTTTATTTAAATTCTTGTGCGCCGCTTCAATAACATTAGAAACAGTATCATTCCAAAATTCATTGTCCCACGATGTTGCCATTATCGTTAGGATCCTAGCAGATTGAAAGTGACTTCTACAAGCTGCCCAGAATGCTTCATCCAGGATGAAATCTTGAAGGACTTTTTTATCACGGAGGTAATCTGTGCCAAATTTATTGAGAACTGTCACATGTACAAGTATAGGATACGTTAATAATACAACAAAATGTAATATAAACTTCATTCTCTTTATACTTCTTCAGAGATTCAATATTTTTATATCTTCTTGGGGTATTCGTTATACGTTCCTACTAAACAGTGGACGTTCAGGTAACAACGATATATGAATAAACGTAATTTCAATAATGTTCCTTTCAACACTGAAGTGCGGTGGGTAGATAAGAATTACAAGCAACTCCTTCAGCACCGATTTCTTGAAATCTTGTATCACGACTTTCTCTACGACGCGACACAGAGTGTGTGTACAGTGGTTGTGTGTCGATTATCGACTTATCGAATGTATTCGTATAGAAGACAAAATGTGAAGTGTAATTCCATTACACGTACATCCAAGTAATAAGACACAATCTTAATAGCATATATTTTACGTGTACTGAAAAAAAAAGGAACATTAAAGAAGGAAAGAAGTGTTTCGTACTGAAAGTTAATACACTTTACACAACAAATACTGTACTTCAAAAATTAGACTGTCTGAAATAAGAAAACAAATGAAATTCTTATCGGCTAATTCTGTCAAAGAACTCGGGCCTGCAAAGCATACCCTACAGTGTTCTGAATAAAGTGATTCGTTATTTCGTTATACAACGATTCCACGTCGACTTCTGACGTAATTTGGATCAAAGCAAATAAAGAGTGTGTGACATGATAGAATAAATATTTGGGTTTCTATAAAGAAGTGGCGCCAATTTCAGTTAGTAGTATGATTTGAGGGAAAGCAATAGTAGCCCTTTTTGGTTAGGCGTATCTTTTTAAACTATCATGCAGGCTCATAAAAATTGTGCCACTAAGGTTACTTTGTTGATTAATCCTTATCGATTAATATCAGAATGAAAATAACTTTAATAGTGCTATACATTCAGAAGAAATAAATTTTCACGCTATAAGCTTGTGTTTATGTGTTTGATACATTGCCAGGTGGAATGGCCCAGTCCTATAAATGTCAGCTACAAAGGAGAGTTTGATTAGCCTGTTCCCCACATGTAGTAGAGAAGAACTAAATGTTTGTATAATAAATATATACATTACTGACAGTGGATATATGTTGGATAACGACGCTATAATCTAAAGAGAAACATGAAGGGTACTGTTGAATGTCAGTCACAAATTGCTGATCAAAGTAACCGATAAGTAAGTCAAACAAAGTACAGTGAAATATAAGTTTTGTGTAGCCTTCAGTGTATTAAGGTACACCTGCGTCGTGAATTAGGATAATGAACTTGGATGTGGACGACATAAGATGCCAGTGACTACAGACAAAAACAGCAAGCTATGACACGGTAGTTACTACTGAAAATGTACATTTCAACCTACATTAGGTCATGAAGGCACAGAGTGGGAGCGGAGGTAAAGCTGTAACGCTTTACCCTCGGCGCTAGATGGCGACGAGTGGTCAACGTCACGTCCCGGCCGCTTTATCCCCGGGAAACAGACCCGCCATCCATTGTATAGGAAGCTGGGGGAGCTCCACGGCAGGTCTGGACAGGAACGGAAAATCTCGCCCCTACCGAGATTCGATCCCCGGACTGTACAGCCCGTAACGAGACGCTATACCGTCTACGCTATCCCGGTCCACAATTACTACTGTGGTAACCGAAACCAAAGGTTCAGTGCCACTTATTTAAACACTCGGTACGACCGGAAGACAGTTGCAACATGCCCGCACCATCACACACTGCTGCTGCCGGCACGTCCAGTTAAATGCCGCAAAGTTTTCTGTTTCACCGCCGCTTCTGAGAACATTAGCGTCTTTTCGGACATTACGTTGTGCCGTTTCTACCAGACTAAACGGCGCAACATTCGAAAGCCAAATATTTATTGTGATACTATCCTCCCATTCATGTACATCTCTTCTAAGTACACTCTTAAGTATTTTCCTCCTGAAATTTTGTTACTCGATTCAAACTTACGCCATTCTTCAGACATGTTCTGCCCCGTTTTTTCTTCTTCGTTGGTTAACTGTTTGTTGCAAAATTTGTGAAGCACCTCGCTGTGTAAATTCCTCCATCCTCTTACTTCTCAGTCCACATTCTACCGTCTGCTGAAAGCCATTGTTTCACCGTAACACCAAAATGTTTTCCCACACAATCGTGTCGTTATGTCTCATTTCTCTAAATATTTAAAGATAAAGGTTTCCTTTCCTTTCAAGCTGTCGCAGCCTTACAGAAATTCGATATTCTGCATTGCCAAAGTACAACCAAAAAGATGCGACTTTTCTCAGTTTATTTATTTCTGTAAGAAGCTTTACATGTTTCGGACGGTTTTTCCGCCCATCATCAGGAACTCAAAACTGCACATACAGCATCAGGCATTTGTTCTATCTCGTCCAGGTAAGCAGCAGATAGCAGTATTGGTCTGACAAATACCTGACGCTGTGTGTGCAGTTTTGAGCTCCTGATGATGGGCGGAAAAACTGTCCGAAACATGTAGAGCGTCTTACAGAAATAAATAAACTGAGAAACGTCGCATCTTGTTGGTTGTACCTTGGGAATATATTTACAATGCAAGGACCTATGAATGTCAAACTCCGCATTGAATAGTTCGTTTGAGCAGTAACAAAAGCGCTACAAATTTTAAGACATTTGGTTGGTCAGTGTTCATCCCATCAGTATGACAGTCGAATGACTGGACACAGGCCGCTGCAATCTGTTATTCCGCGTAATCAACCCCAAGAACGAAGATCCATTTTCTGTCTCCTCCTTCATTCACATTATACAGACTTGTCCAAAACGCTAAAAAGAACATTTAGCAACCTTTCACCAACCCTTGATATCGTGTTACTAGGGGAGAGACTTTCCGTTGATACAAACTTCTATTTAACACCCCCGTCTACCCCCTCTAATTATGTAATCCGTCATATTATTGCACTTACTTACTTACTCCATGGTGCAGAGTCCTTCTTGAGAAGCTAACTGGTTTGCAGCTAGTCGAGAAATTCCCCGCATTTCATGGAACCCGAAGGTTCATTACCGAACTCACAAGCGTCCGCCACCTGTCTCTATCCTGGGCCAGCCCAATCCAGTCCATATACCCACATCCCACTTCCTGGAGATCCTTTCTAATATTATCCACCCATCTACGTCTAGGTCTCCCCAGTGGTCTTCTTCCCTCCAGTTTCCCCAGCAAGACCCTATACACCCCCTCTCCTCACCCATGCGCGCCACATGCCCAGCCCACCTCCATATTATTGCACTAAGATAGGAACTCTCATCTGCCCAACATGACAGCAGTGGGACCCAATTTGAATGCAAGCCAAATAATGCGGATAATATAATTTTTCTTACGGCCATTAATAAGACACTCTATGATTCATCTGAGTTGCTGTCTTTCAGCTCTAAGCTGTTACGTGCGTTACTAACAATTTATCAAGAGTTAATTAACTCTGAGAACAAACAAAATATATTCCGATCATGCCTAATGAAACACGAAAGAAATGGATAAAGTTCAAAAGTGCAAGAATTTCCAGCCGCATAACGAGAATATCGTCGCAAATGTAGTCCTGACATTATATCTCAGATAAACTCCGGTAGGGTCATCCCTTCCAGTTACATAACTATATCCAATTTAATAAATAAATGAGTTTAAAAGAGTTCCATTAAGCACAACACAGCTATGTTTCTACGGTAACAACTTTCGGTCCATTATTTGGGCCATCATCAGTCCAATATACCAGAACCCATAAAATGAAATATGAAAGACCTCTATACCAGATCCACAAAAGAAACTATAGAATAGTACAGTATAGTTTCTTTTATGCGTTCCGGTGTATATGTAAGATGATAGCCCGAAAAATGGGTCGAAACTAGTCACCTTAGAAACAGAGCTGTGCTGTGCGTGACGTAACTCTTGTAATGATATTTATTAATCTGAGCACAACGGAATTGCGTCACCTGAAGATTAGATTCAGTTTTATATATTCAGAAAAAACAACAACTGATAATAAAATTATTTGTCCCGCCCTGAAACACTTTTCTCTGTTATGTACATTTAACTGACCTACTGCCTGATGAGGGCCAATCAAACAGGCCGAAACATGTGGTTGAAGTATAGATGATCTACTACGTTCTTCAGTTGTGTTTTTCTGTATATTTAACACTGAACCTATATCTCAGATGCCTGATAGGAAGCATGTAATGGCTAGCAGCATCATAAAATGCTACACACTCGCGCACGTGCGCGAAGTCAGTCAGTCTTCTGCGCACCAATACCTGCATGTCGAAGAAGTTATAAGATTATGTTGGCTCTAAGTTAAATATTTTGTAAGCATGAGAGGCGGATGGAACCGTATCAGAATCAGCCCCATTGCGGGGCTTTGGTACCAACCAAGTTCAAAACTCAGTTTCGGCTACCCACTTGACAGGCTCTGGGCTCCACTCAGGGTGCCAGGTTTCTATTCTGGGCGTAAAGCGGCAGAAGCGTGAAGTTAACCCTTCACCTCAATTTATTGCAGAAGTGAAGAATGGGTGGAACTATACCTCTACACCCGCAACTCATGGCGTTCACAAGGAAAACTTTACCTTTTGCCTACCCCTTTATTCAAGCTGTTTATCAGACATTAATTTGCCAAGCCATATTATTGATTAGACATTTGTCCATGAATATGATTGTTGTCGGCCTTATCCGGTGAATATGTGAGTTGTTTAGTCTGTTTAATTACTGTTTCTTTGTCTCGTTCTCCCTTACTTTACATTTATTTGTAGGTGTTCTATTTCACAGTTTATTTCTCTCTGCCACTCTGAAATTACCTCTTCATTCCGTCTTTCTTTCTTTGTCACATTTTTGTATGCCGGTTACGTATGCGAAATTCAAACTCGTTTTCATTTTTCTCTCGGTACTCGCACTGACGCTCTGCTTGAAAGTGCCGTCTACCGCGTCTTATCCTTCGACTTAGCCCGCTCCATTTGCTTCGTACTTAGGTTCTCCATCGCCTTTCAACCTGTATCCCATTCTGACGCCTTTGAACCACTCTCTGCACTGGCGTCTGGTAATATTTGCCTACAGAATTTGTATGTGCTGCTTCTGCCGCATGAATCTCCAAATATTGACATTTATAGTTGCTATGATTTCATGCAAAGGAAAATATTAATTCTGGAGAAGTGGACAAAATTGAAATTTATTAATATGTTTAGTTAATGGAATATGATAAACCTGGGCCACTAAGATGTGAAGAAATAAATGTATTTCCTTCACAATGATAAACAAAACAATCAAGTAAAATGTAATTTATCAATAAATGTCATTAATGTTTATTTCAATATTATCCCTCTCTCACTGCACAATCTATGATATATGTTATTATTTATTATAAAACAGGAAGCACTAAAATGCATAACTCCCTTTTTCACTCACGTCTTACGTCATATTTCTGGTTACTCTAAGTGCATTAACATCAGCTTCTAAGTTTTTTCTCCTCTTCTTCGGAATGTGTTTATACCTGAATTTATTGGTGACAAGAGGATTAGTTGAAAAATCTTTTTCAGATATCAGTTTTTTCCCAGGCCAAACTAAACGAAAATGTGTATAGAGCAGAATCGTTTAACCATTTCAGGACGAAGCGTATCTGTTTTACATAAAAATTCAGTCCGTACCGCGCAGTAAACACTCCCCACCTCGGTTGTAAAAACCAATCTGTTAACGTTGCATAAGGAATAATTTGCTGTTTGTTCTGAGATCGATATTGAACACGTAAATTCCATGTGATAACCGTGTAGAATTTTTGGATGTTGAACCTGGTGGTATATTAAGTTACCAGTAGGCCTTAAAATGTAACGTAAGTCAATCACACACCAGTAATTATAATTTTTATACACATTTCGTGCTATATGGTACGTTTCTCATGATAAATCCAACAGCTTACACGTATGCAGTATACATAACAGCACAGTCTTTTGTCGTGTGTATTTCGGCGGTAGGAGGCCATCTTGCGGGACCAACAGCAATATTTCAAAGCTAACAAAACCACAGTAACAACATATGTTAATAGCCAGCACTACTTATTTTGACATAGCGTACATCAGTTTACTGCTTGTCATAATAAGCAGAAATGAATATATTTTCCGACTATGTAAAAGGTTTCATTCTGTTTTCAATAAATGTGATATTCCCAGAGAAAGGCGTTCGACTGCGAATTCGTGTAGAACACAGACCGTATTATTGTATATACTTTATATGTGCAAGTTGTTGGTTTTGTAACAATTAACAATAATTCTGCGTCCCACATCTGATATTTACCTTAAAGTGTTCTAAGTATTGGATGCTTTCGTCTTATATCCACAACTATCTGATTAAACTTATTTGATTTTACTACTAACATTGTGAGAAGGGCTTGTAACAATAAACGCTTTTCCCTCTAGACCATCTATCCAGCAACGTAACGTAACCCACAAATACCGCTCAGATAACACCACAGGGGTCGGAGCCCAATAAAACAGTACCATAACTGTTGGTGCGATTCTATGACGAGCCACCTCTGACTCAATACGCCTACTTCGTGTGATTCTGTCCTCCCCCCTTATCCAGCTGTCATGCAGTGGAAATCGGTTTCCATCTGATCTCAGAAGAGCACTCTGTCCCTCAAAAGGTTCAGTCCACGTCCTTTCGTGTGCTTAACAGACATCATCGCACATTTCGGCGAAAGCCGATCTGACACAAGACACACTAAGAAGAATTTCAGGTCTCAAAGCTCAGAAAGGGTGAGCGAAACATACATGATTCTGCTTGTCTGTTCCTTTTACACTGCATAGCAGTATGTGCCCCATTCTTGGTAAAGTAGAAAAGTCTCTCCAATAACCTAACCACGTGGCTCCTTATATCAGTTCGTTCATCAGCGCTGTTGACCTCAAGTTTTCCTTCCTTCGTAACGAAAACATGGATGATGATCTTTGAAGAGTGAAGTTCATCTGTAGCACACGTAAGAATGCAGATCCTACCTCGCAGAGAACAACCTTCTTTTATAGCACAGCCAGAGAGGCAATACAGTACAAACATAGCACTGAAGTGCTTTCGCTTAAACATTTGTGCCGTGGGACAGTAATCAGTATTACATATTGCAGTGTGTGTCTGAAGCATTAATTTCCCGGGATGCAATGCGCATGCGCCATGCTACATTCTCATCTATGGCCTGTTTGACTCTATCATGTTTTTTCCACATTAACTTATAAACGGCACGATTTTCGGAAAAAGAATTCATTAAACATAAGATGTTTGTTTCGATTTTGTCTTTAACTTTGCCTAAAATGTTTCTCATTCTAAGAGTTATTATCATAAATGGACGTAAGTATTCATGTAAAGTACCCGTTATTTTTGTCAGATTTTAATCAAACTTGAATTTTCTCCACAGATTTTAAAAAAAGTATTCAAATACAAATTCCCATGAAAATTCTTGTAGTGGGAGCCGAGTTGTTCCATGCGGGAGGACGCGCGAGCGGACGGACAGACAGACATGACGAAGCTAACAGTCGCTTTTAGCAATTTTGCGAACACCACTGCAGTCTATTCGCTTTACGTTGTTTAAGTAATGAGTCCTTTCTTATTCTCAGAACCACACGTAAAATATACATGCACTGTGTGGCAAAATGCATTTTCTTAATATTACAGCAGACAGCAAACACGAGACCCTTTAAACAGATTCAAGCAGCCACCAGTATTTGTCACAACTGAGTTATGTTCAGTACTGGATTGAGCGCAGAACCCAAAAGCCCGCACAGTGATCACAATACGGTGGACAAAGCAGTATAGAAGAACATATCGTACAGGGTCAACATCCAGGAGAAGGTACACCCATCCACGCTGTAGAACAAATTCGACCACAAGGTATGAAAAAAAAACAACGAAAAAACACAGAAATACGTCACAACAACAAAAACTGAAAGAAAACTTTACCCAACAATAACTTGCAACAATTCAGAGAGCGATACCGGTTGAAAAACACAACTATCCTTATTAAAATAGAAAACTAGATGAGCCCCAACATCAGCCATAATACGAAAACGGGACTCACAGTTGAATATCCGGTGATCATCAACGCACCGTTAAGGAAGAATATTAAATATTTTAATGTTTAGACACAATCTGTAAACAACACATTTTACAAACAAAACCAAAACCTTTTTAGAAAGTTCTAATTAGATGTATCCCACAATTGTAAACACTGTGGGATCCCAAAGTGGACAAAGCATCTGGTAACGAAAATATTGTAGGGACCTGAAGATGACTAGGTTTTAGTCGAAACATGTAGCCTTGTTTATATTGCTTAAGAATAAAAAAGATTGTGATGACGTATACTGTATAACGTTAATTGAATTACAAACACATCGTGATGCTTTCATTCAGAACATTGAATTTTTTATTGAAACATGCTACGAAGAGTTTCGAAAAACTGTGTGTTCAATTTTATATAAGAGAACCTATATTGAATTGTAATATCTAAATAATACTTGACAAATATTCGAAAAAATCTCGAAACCTAAAGAAATAAAATTAAATCCTTTCATTTGTTCAGTTTAGAGAAGCAAGTGGACGATACAGATCATTCGTCAACAAAGAAACGCTGCAACAATTTAAATTTCAAGTCAGTCAAGAGTATCTGAGTCGAAATTAGGTAATCACTGCGACGATCCGTCTTTTGTTTAGCCTACGAAAACTGCAGGCAAGTAAGGATAAGAAGGACATCTGGTGTACTGAAAGACGCTCTTGATAAGAGGCTACACATAATCGAATCACCGGACGACAGCGAATAATGAATTGCAAAGAATGTGGAAGGTCATCTTAAAATTTGAAGTACTTTCCCGACACTTGTCTCGAGAAACTAAGAACAAACTACGAAAACATTAGCGTGACCTGGATGATATTTCAACTGGAAACATACAAGAAGCAAGCCAAAATGCTTAGTACTGATAATATTCTGCTTGTTAAAAACAACAACAAGAAAGACACATTACACAGGGGTGGGGAGTTATTTAATTAGATAAAATTTTCATAGTGGCGTAATGATGATTGTACACTACACAATAACAAAGAGTAATCTAACACTTTAGAACGTACTGGTAACTATATTTACCATCAGGTTTAACACTAACTACTCTGCACTTTGTTCACACAATACATTTACGTGCGCAGAACAAACTTCGCAAATACCAGTCCGTGTTACCCTATACAGCCTCCACAGACTGGTGCTGCAAATGCTATCATATTGTGTTCTCTGTGAGGTACGAGCAAAATATTGATACAAAATATTCTGTAACTGTGGTCTTCAGAGGGATAAAAAGAACCCTCTAGAGTGTCACATGACTATTTTGCATTAAACTGTGACGGAGGGTGACTTAAATATTTCAGCGACGATCGTGGTGTTGAGCTTTTGAATTATCTATAAGAACTCATTTATTAACAACAAATTATCAGTTTGGTTACAAAATACCACGTAATTCCAAATTATATCCAATTATTTGTTCATTTCCAGTCGTTCGTTACTGTACAGCTTAATTAATGATAGTCTCATTCAATGAACCAACGAAAAAAAAAAAACAAAGGAATATTGGCAGAGAAATGAATATTCAATTTTCATGAAGTTCCTCCTCAATACTTCCATAATAATGCCCCTACGCAGGCTTCATGCATGATCATCAATCACCATCTCGCCATCCTATCCGTCGCCACGCAACAGCCACAGTTGTAACGATACCGTTGAACAATACAAAGGCCTAAGAAGCTCGATGCGACGGAGCTGAATATTCGCATATACAACGAGGTACCAATAGCACTGTGTAAAAAGTCGGTATCATTTACACATTACTAGAATGCCGACATGAATATACTCATTTTTATCTAAACTAACCGGAATAATAGCAGATAATAAAGTTTTCTCTCATTAGTTCTCGAGTGCAAACTAATAAAATCAAAAACACAAATTTAACAAGCCATCCTATGAACCCTTCACTTTCCCAGTAATGAAAATAATTCTCCTTTACGTAATTAACCAATAGCCGGGATTCGAACCCATGACAACGCTTGGTGCAGCATATATCCGCAGGCCTCGTCAATAGACGCGTGCAGATAAACATGTAATGAGCACGGCTACCAAGCGAGCTAATGCATCGGAATGACGACTAAACCCGCCGCCTGTGAATAAAATAACAGCGCCCCGCGGAACGCTAAAACAATCCCTCCTAAAAGCCAGACACAAACTGCTGTGTATTTTAGGGTCAAATCTCGGAACGCATCAGGCCACGTTACAGCCGGGAAAATGGCAATGTAGCTCAACGCATTTGTCAAAATGGCCTGATCGATACGTTTCCGAACATATCTGCAAATATCCAAGTGATTTTGATCAAACTTTTCAGGTCTTTCCTTGCATTCTGTATTATTACTAGTGTGTTTACCAGGAAATATAACGGACATGAAGTAGACGATAATACAATACTTTTTATTCGGAACCAAATAAATAAGTAAATATTCACAATGCAAACAGCATGTAATTGAAGTCTACCTGTAACATTGCTCCGATGCCTTATTTTGAAATGCGTTATTAATACGTCAGTTCCATATTTCGTGCGTCAGTTAGATGCATGAAATGTACTAAAGACCAAGAAATTGATTTTTTAAGCTTTAGGTTCCTGTGACAGTGCATCGTGAGCTGAAGGTTACTGTTCGAGTCGAACAGTAACCCTCACAGTGCTCGCACCCTACAACGCAGCGCCCCACAACCACTACCAACCACATCCAGCAGAACCAGCGCTGTACACCACATGCAGTAACACACGGTCTTTGTTCTCCTGAAGATGGGCATGATGATGCCCGAAACATGTTGAGACAGAAGTTGATAATAAACATCTGATTGTTGCATCTTGTTAGTTTTCTCTCTCTTCACACAAGAAATTGATGTTGGCGACCACAATACAATAAAAGTATATCAATAAAATTAGAGTGAATTTGTTAGTCCTCAGTACATTATATTCTGCCAGACTGTTTTCTGTTCATCTCTCCACAATCGAAACTTACATAACGAAGCACAGTAGCAAATTGAAAAGAAAGCTGTGATTGACGACGTATTGCAATGCGCATGCGCGAGTTGGCTGACTTGGGACTCATTCGAAAACGAAAGTAATCACCTAAGTTAAGCTAGCAGAGAACACTTTCGACGTATTGCCTGTAACAGTACCTCTACTACAGAGAAGCGCTGATCCCGAAGACTATCAAATCCACATAGTAGCTAGAGCACTACCCCCCCCTCCCTTTTCTCCACTCCTTACTATTACTATATATACTACAATCAACTTCAACTTCTCGTTCGTAGGGAGAACGACATTTACCATTAGTATCTTGTCATATCGCTAAGTGGCCGAAGTTTGTGTGAATAACAGCTGATCGCAATTCGAGCAGAAAACGATGTGTTTTCTAAGACCGAATTGCCGGGTTTCGTTGTGGAAATATGAACCCGGGGCCTACAAACACGAACCAGGTGTTATAAAATTCAAACAGGACATTTCATACATTAAAAAGGAGTCCTTTTGGATCTTTCTGTGTCTTTAATGATCTACAGTGCACGTAGAAATGGCGGTATTAGTTAGGTTTCAGGTACTGTCACAGAATTTGCCTTCAGGTACTAACGAAAGAAAAGTGAATGCCACTAATTATAACCTGGCGTCCTACGCGAGGTTTCAGAAATACCGCGCACTGTCTGCTATGTTTAATACAAAAACGGAGTTCATTTTCGTCTTCGTCTACACATCCTAAACTGCAGGATAATTAGGAATATGCAGTCCATGTGCCTCTTGAATCAATGACATTCAGGTCGATCCCAAATAACTTACATCAAGATTCGTCCACTTTTCGAAACCTGCGCACAGTCGGTCTTTCGACACAGTCGCTTTCCCTCATCTATGTTTTACCTCTTGATTTCAAAGAAGACCAAGAAGTAAACTAGATTCTATCCTCGAAACTCTTTTGAATGCACTTTATCATCACTTTCACCATTTTATGTAAGGCCTGGTCAGAATTAGGCCTGATTTATGTTAGAACATGACGTGTGCGATACGGAGCGATGTGGCACCGAGTCCGTCACTGCTTTTGTGTTTATGCTATAACGGGCCGGCTGCGGGCGGGCAAGCCGTGTACTGCACAGCCGTGCAGTTGTGTTCGTTGTGGAAACGTTATGTGCTAAATTGTTACGTTAATTAATGAAGTGATGACGAATTTAACATTACTTGAATTGGCAGCAATCGCTGTAGCTCTAGACGTAGAAGGTGCAGAAAGAAAAAGGAGAAGATGGGCTGTACACACATCATGGACTAAGAGAGAATTTGAAGGAGAATTTGTCACTCTTTACAAAGAATCTATTGACGACGAAGTGAAATTTTACGGGTATTTTCGGATGAACAGAGAATGTTTTTTGTTCTACTCGAGAAAGTGAGCCCATTACTTATAAAACAGCGAACGAGATTTCAAAAGCCTATATCACCTAAGGAAAGACTGGTAGTATGCGTAGGGTAAGTTGAAAAATAATATATTATATTAATGAAGAAAAAATTTAATAACAAAGTAATTTTAAGAAAACATTCATGTTAATATTAAAGAAGTTACAAGGCAAACTGAATCATCACACACAACATTATCAAAACCCAAGTCAT
>Ga0131853_10013653_pt1 | contig 14893 bp, 14 predicted proteins | sample TergutLab28metaG_FD_92764 | JGI IMG/M metagenome (GOLD analysis project Ga0131853, IMG submission 92764) | Labiotermes labralis P1 segment gut microbial communities from Petit-Saut dam, French Guiana - Lab288 P1 (version 2) (version 2) | ecosystem: Host-associated > Arthropoda: Insects >... | reverse complement strand
GGTTTCCCCAAGTTTGACACAAAACTTTATTGCACATCGTTGCTCGAAATTGCGCTCTTCCATTTCCGTGACACACACACAAAAACTGCTTCACAAGAAACCGCACTAAAATTAGCGTGTTGAAACTCATACTAGAAGTCTATGAGACTCTTATCTATATCTAACCTTCATGTGAAGGGCAAGCCCGCAGTATTGCCAGATCGTGCGATACGCAGACAGTCTCATTACTTTATTTACAGACCTCGTACGTCACGCTACGAAATTTAGGGAACCCTGCACATCGCCACTGTCACCGAATTTGTTGTTTACCTTCAGAAGGGTTCCCCTAAACACCCTTCATCTTCTACCCGTGGTGTTTGTGAAAGTAAATGCGGCCTTGACTGTGTTCTGATACTGCGCATTGTAATGCATCTCACGCCACTTTGGTACTTTCTGTCAAATTAACGTTATATGACAGCTAGATATTGATACCGGAACTGTACTGTCACAGTAACATTACATGACAGCTAGATGTTGATATCGGACCTATACTGTCACATTATGCTTACATAACAGCTAGATATTGATATCGGAACTGTACTGTCACAGTAACCTTACATGACAGCTGGATATTAATTTTCGCATCCATGTAAATAATACACAATCAGTTTTTACGTCACACAAGACACTTTTGTACAATAAAGGCCAACCAGTCAATACCGTGCAGGGAATTTATCGCGATTAATCTGTTAGTCAGACTCTGTTGGCAAGTTGCGTAGTTCTTTATGTGACAGTAGATGGTGTCTATAGTAACCATCGTGCTCTAAATGCCAGTCTGTACCGTCTCAGCCTTTTGTTCTACGACAAAGTACAGGCACGTAACTGTGAAGACGCATAGCGTCGGACAGCTAACTCGTTCCACTTGCTTTGCTCCAAGACCGCTGATCGACCAGCACCCGCTGGATCTGATCGTCAGTGCTGCAGTGAGAGATATTAACAGGACTTCCCTGTCGCTGTTCGTACTGCGACTGTGAAGAGGGGGGTGGGGGGGGGCCGAGCTGGTAGTCGGGCGAATGCAATGTCGGCCTTTCTGTTAGCAAGGCTGAGCTTTCGCGAATGTTCCTTGTTCGACTGTACACGCCATTTCGGGTGAAATTTATCTTCTTGATGTACGTATAATACAACAGAAAATTGCTTTCGCCATTGGCGGAAGTTCCTGTGTAATTCAGTTTAAAGGGACGGACATACATTTCCTGTCACGGTTCCGAATGCTTGAAGCGTGTAAGTGTTAGTTTTAGTGCCATGGAGTCCCCATTACAGCAGATCGATGTGGGGTTGGCTGCGACCGAGGATTACTTTAAATAGATGACACCTTTCTTCCAGCAAGCAGCCAAGCGGCAGGTCCGCCATTTCTCAAGCCATTGCACATGAACTGGGACCTGCGGGGTAGAGAGTGTGGGGTGCAGATAACAGCGGCCACCCTAGCCGTCGTGTGGCTTGTGGTTTCCAGTTGCGGTAATGTTGATCTGTGGCCGGGGGAGAGAGACGTGGTCTTAGTAGGCTGGTTATTTTGCGCTTCAAATTAAGTTAAAACTGCTAGTTGGTAAAGCCGCATTCCGTACGGCAGTTACCAAGTTACCCGCTGGTGTATCTGCAGAAGTGATAGTAAGGCCACAACGGATTGAAAGCGGAGAGTAAAAGCTACATTGTTCCTGCGCCCGTAGGTTCCTTTTGGGGGCAAGCACTGTTAGCTTCGGATGCGTTGAGAATACTACCCCTGTCTGGGCCCCAGAACCACAGAAGACGGGCTGCTGCTGCTATTGATGCACTGCCAAACTTTCTCAGTTTACGTGTGCATGTAATATGTAATATTGTTACGAGTCACGGGGCAGGCGTCTGCACTTGCTTGGTGGGCAAATAGAAGAAAAGTAACTGGTGTTTTGGTATAGTGGGGACGTGTTCTGATGTCATATGTTCGTAATATATTGCATCATTGTTCTGTTTGGACCCGTTTCGTTCGTAGTGGTCATTATGATGCCTGGTGTCCTGTGCTCGCCCATTCTGTTTCATGTATAAAATATACATCATTCATACGTCCTAAAGTGTGTGTTTGGCGATGCTGCTTGTGGGCTTAGTTATAAGTAGGAGGAGGAATATTTTTACTGATATTGTTTAGAATTAAGTCTGTCACTGCGATGATGATAGGCACGTAGGCCTATAGAAGCAGGAATGGAAGGTTGAAAGTGAATTGTTGCGTTATGTTGTGTCCTGTTGTCTGCTGACGCTTCGACTTGTAACAGGAAAGGCACTGCGTGTAAAGAAGGTTTGCAACACTAGTATCATGCCGCCGCCGCCGCCGCCGCCGCCACCACCACCACCACCACCACCATGAGTGTAGGTTGCTGTAAAAAAGTCTCATTCGAGAAGCGACGTTTTGTTCCGAAATTGCAACCAGCACAAAAAGTCCTGCGGCCTAGAGATACGGTAGGTGCGCGTTAGCAGTGCGACAGCTGAGAATGCAGCGGAGAGCGCGAGGATGAAATGAAATTCTGGCTCGTAAAGTGACAGCTGTGCTGGAGGATGAATATTTTATATCATTTTCGAATGGCGGGGAGAACGTTATAAATCTAGCAAGGGAAAGGCAAGAGAAGGAAATTACGTCAGAAATCAGCTGGCTTACCGCGGGCCACGTGTGACGTGTTGGCTTGGTGTATCTGTTTAGAGGAATGTAGAGAGACTTAGTGTGCAGTTGGAATGTAGCGACGTTAGGTGTGCAGTTAGTGTGCAGTTGGAATGTAGCGACGTTAGGTGTGCAGTTAGTGTGCAGTTGGAATGTTGCGACGTTAGGTGTGCAGTTGGAATGTTGCGACGTTAGGTGTGCAGTTAGAAGAATTTAGGGAGACTGAGTATGCAGTTAGAAGAATTTAGGGAGATTGATTGTGCAGTTAGAAATTTAGGGAGATTGAGTATGCAGTTGGAAGAATTTAGGGAGAATGAGTATGCAGTTGGAAGAATTTAGGGAGATTGAGTATGCAGTTGGAAGAATTTAGAGAGATTAGCTTTGCAGTTAGAAGAATTTAGGGAGACTGAATGTGCAGTTAGAAGAATATAGAGAGACTGAGTATTCAGTTAGAAGAATACAGAGATATTAGGTGTGCAGTTAGATGAATTTAGGGAGACTGAGTATGCAGTTCTGATGTTCTAGCCGCGTCTTCGTTTCTCGACGATTCGATGCGGTATTTATTTACTGTAGTTGGGTTGCGGTCCTTACACTTGTATACAAAAGGCAAGATCAGAAATATACATAAGGAGAAACAATACGGATGACAGAACATACAAAATAGAAAGCAAAACATATATGACAAGAAAACAAAAATAAAAAGGATGATAACATATGGATTGAAACATAAGAAAGGAAGAATTATGGATTGAAGCATAAGACAGGAAGAATGACGGAGAACAAACAATGCAAGGACAAATATGCAAACATTGGAGCCAGATACTGTAGAATAACACTCGTGCATAACTATAAACAAATGCTACACTCACCTCACTAAACACCTTCAGTCCCTTTTTAAACACTTCAACACACACTTTCCCTTTACTTACAAACATTTTTCTAACCCTCTTCCTGAAACTATGTGGTTTGCAAGGGAAAGTGGCTAGCACCTTTGCAGATAGTTGGTTCTAGAATGTTATGGTCCATATTCAACAATCGGACCCACTAGTGATGTGTAGGCTAAGCTTTTGGAATTACTGTTTCTCTTTTTGAGTGTACGCATTATGAAATAAAGTGCCTTCCACGCTTTTTGTACTGTGTAATTAACTTGATCAGCCCAGATTAAGTCTCTGCGTATTATAATTCCCAAGTATTTAAAGCTGCTTGCTTCCGGAATTTTTTTGTCCCCAAAGCAAGAATTTAGTGGATCCTTCACCCTAGCCGAACCTGGATTTATTTCATTTAATTTTCTACCGCCCAGTTCCACAAACGGTCCAGGTCTATTTGTGACTTTACTATGCCTCTACCATCCGTAATTTTCCTGTATATTGTCTTACAGTTGACTCACGTGTTCCTCAAAATATCATTAACACACGTGAGGGTCCGAAGAGGGCCCAGTGCGCTCCCTTGTGGTACCCTTGACGTCACTCTGACTTCCTCAGATAACTGCCCACCAAATCTAACTCTCTGCGAACGACGTAAGAGGAACTCGTGTACCCATACGAAAACCCTGGAATCCACTCCCGAGGCCGCAAGTTTTGTACGTTCGATTCTTGAATATGAGGCCGTGTGCTGGGATCGGTACAGGGAGGGACAAATAAGTGCGTTAGACAGGGTGCAAAAGAAAGCGGCCAAATTTGCACGTCATACGAGCAGTCCGAACTGGGAAACTTTGGCGTCGCGTAGAAAGTTATCATGCATATGTGCCCTCTTCAAAGCGTACTGTGGAGAACGGGCGTGGAAGGCTGTAGGTGACAGACTACAACGGCCACACTATCTGAGCAGGGTAGATCATGAACGGAAAATTAGGAGTAGGAGGCAAAGGACGGATATAGGGAAATATTCCTTTGTGAATAGGACCACCCAACACTGCAACCAGTTACCTGCAGAAGTGTAAGGTGCTCTCCCCTGCAAACCAATTATTTTTAAAAAGAGGGTAAGGAAAGTGATAATCGAGGTGAGTTAAAGGAAGATGTGTGTTGGAAATCAGCGAAAAGTGTAGAGAAACGAAGTAAAGTGAAGTGAAAATAATCTAAAAGTGTAGTGAAGTGAAATTAAGTGAAGTGTAGGAAAGGGGGGGAAAACGAGACTTTATGGGAAAAGTTTGTATGTGTAGTAAAGTGGTGAGAAGTGAAGGGCTGGGGTAAAGCGTGAGTACAATATATGTGTGTGGGAAAAATACTAGAAACTATATACAGTACTTTCTTACCTTGGTGTTGTTTACCTTTTTCACGTGTTGTATTTTAAGATGTCTTGTGTGTATTGTTGTCATCTTATGTATATTTGTTGTACTATGTGTGTATTGCTGTTTTTACTTTAGATGCCGGACTGCTGGCTAGAAGTCAATATTCGGAAGGTCCTGCGACCGGCCACCTCGACACAAATTTTTCTTGGTTTCCCTGTGTCTATAAGCAAATGCTGAGATGGCTCCCAAGATTCCAAGTCGCCACTACATGCTTCTCATGTAGCCCTCCCGACTTAGATTTATTAGTAACCAATTTCATATTTTGTGTACATGTAAAATAACCACTGCCATCTGGTGACAATCCAATTGCAGTTAATTATTATTATTATTATTATTATTAAATCCATTGCTAATAGCCCCGCAGACGGCGAATCCCGTACCGTCTAAGGCTAATAGTTTCTGACTAGGCGTGGGATCGGGAAGGAGCTTGCTTATAGCCCAGTAACGCAAGTCACGCTGTCCTGAATGCAGCAGATATGTTGTGCTGTGCACAAGGATCATACCGGCGAAAATTTACGTGCTGGGAGGGCCACTGGCGCCGGCCAGCCTTTGAGCGAGGTTCGGAATTTAGTAAGATTCCTTGGCCTGGCAGGCTGGGGATGGGCGTAGGACTGGCATCGTGACCTCGTATGAACTCTGTTGTTTGGAATCCCCGGCAGTCAGGGAGGCCATGGCCCAAAAACGGGCCGAAGCGCCTCAGAAGAAAAAGAAAATGGATTAGGTGGCTATAGTGCTCTGATTGTGTTCCCGCATCTGAACTCATCTGTCGAACTTGTGGTATCGCCACTTCCATAGTGGTACTGTGTGTGACCTACTGAGCAGGTTAGCTGGGTGCCAGCAGAGCGTGATGACGAAGGCGTGACAGTGCTTCAAGGGGCGAAAGCGAGTCCTCTAGTAGGTAGGGCAAAAGTAAGAAGAGTAGGTTTTCGTAATGCATCATTGAAGACATTTGTTTGATTTCCTGCCGTGTCAGAATTTGGTTATTACCTGGCTGTAATCGTGTGACGTAGTTACTAATAGCAGATCAATGCTGACTGTGCACACAATAGCGGCTGTTTCTAGCTGGATCATTCACTGCTGGCTTATAGGTTCAAAACACATAGCTACAGTCCAATGACGTTATAGTTCCGGGGTGTCTGGATTGAAAACTCGGTATGGGAACTTGCTACGGGTTGGACGGTGCGGGGATCGAATCCCTGTAGGGGTGAGATTTTTTCGTACCTGTCGAGACCGGCCCTGGGGCCCGTCCAGCCTCCTGTGCGATGGGTATCTGGTCCCTCTCCCGGAGGTAAAGCGGCCGAGGCGTGGAGTTAACCACCTACCTCCAAATAACGCTGAAGTTAAAGAAAGAGTATATCTGTGCCCCTACTCTTATGGGCCTTCATGGTCTGTTGTAGGGTGAACTTTATAAGATTTTAGGAGCGAAAGAAGATGCGTGCTGTATCCAGCGGAGTGCCTTCTTATCCTAACGGTCTGAAGAATTGTTCCGACCCTCGGAGGAACTTCTCCTCACCTTCCTCAGCGTGATAATTCGGAAATGTTGATCCAGAAATGATTCGGAAAGTCAAGTGTGTCGCGTAGATATGAAGGTGTGACGGGTTTGGGCCTCTCGACCCCTACAGCATCCACTTGAACCAAGCTGTCACTCTAAGCTGAAGGTAGTGGTTTTCGGATAGTCAAGAAATTCCCCGCGTTTTATGGTACCCGAAGGTTTATTATCTATCACCTATCCCTATCCTGAACCAGATCGATCCAATCCATACCCCCACATCCCACTTCCTGAAGATCCATCGTAATATTATCCTCCCATCTACGCGTGGGTCTCCCAAGTTGCTTTTTCCCTCAGGTTTCCCCACCAAAAACCCCGTGCTAATACTTAACACAGAAGATAAATACGTATTATAAACATCTTCGTTCACGGTGACGTCATATCCAGTACAGCGCTGTCGTTTTGGACGGTGTGTGTCGCGCGCGCGCGCGCGCGCGTGTGTGTGTGCGCGCGTGCGTGTGTATGTGTATGGGGGGGGGGGTTTCTGAAATGTCATGTTCAAAATGGGACAGATGGTCTGTCTTAAAAGCAGCGTTGCTCATGTAACAGAGTGGAGCGTGAAGGTGGTGACAGGTATACTTGTATATGCTGGTTTGGAAGACAAACAAGAGACCAACCAACAGGATAGAAAAGATGAAGATGAAAATCAAACCAATGACACTTTAGAAGAAACAGTAGAGAAGAAAGACAACAAAAATATTTACTGTGTGATTTGTGAGCAGGAGTCATTAGGCGCTCACAAGTGTTCAGTGTGTGACCAGTTTGTTCATGCTATTTGTGGCAGTTACAGTCAAGACAGTGAGGGTTTCGGACTCAAGCTCACTTGCAACTTCTGTGTAAGGAAGGATCGAATCAACATTGAGCGAGAAGGTACAAAATCTGGTCAGGAACAACAAGCTCAAAAAATGGTTTCTCTCTCCAACTTAAGACTTCCAGCAGTTGATATTGGGACAAACGCTGTGATCAGGGTGCCTTACCTTGATCGAAGACGTCTAGCCCCCAGAAATGTCCAAGCAGTCGTCGTTGATGTCAGCTCTTCTGGGCTTTATCTGTTGGGCACGAAGAAAGGCCTACTTGAGCGGCTGTATGCTCGCAATGAATTCACAGCTGTTGACAACAGCTTCATCGAGGTACATGATGTGCCCACAAGTTCACTATCTCTTCGGTCAGCCTCAATGATAACGTCTGGAAATAAGCAGGAATTTGTAAGCTACCATTGTAAGGGGCACTGCATCGATAAAAAAATTCAAGTGTCGTTCGAAAAATATGAAGTGTAATTCTAAGTGTCATTCTAACCGCTACTGCAAAAATATATGAGCTATACCATTGTTGTTCATTAGGCCTACGTTACATGTATTGCTTATCAATAAATTACTAAACTTATAAACGGTTTATTTAAAAGACATTTCGCGTTGTGGTTATTTAAAAACAGCCACTAAACGCAATTTCGCGTTGTGGCTCTTCTCTAATGCCACAACGCGTTGTGGTCGTTTTTTCCCGCTCAATGAGCGTTTTCGATCTTTGAGCTTAGCATATACATACAGTCATGAACACAACAATATTACAATTAGTAGCAATATATAATATACAACCACATGTTTCGGCCCTGTATGTAGGCCATCAGGTTGTCCAAAGAACTTATTAAGTGGCTACACAGTATGTGTGGTAATTTTGGAAGGAGGACGAGATCACGTCTTACATCATAAATCGTGGGATTAGTAAACTTTACTAAACTGTTGATGCGTACTTCATCATGTGAATGCATAGGTGTTCATCTTATGATCCTATCATGCAATTTTATGAACATGTTAGGGAGTTACATCAATTGTGAACATCTTATAATTCTAACATGCAAATTAGGTAGTAAAACCATCGTACTCCCACCTCCCTTTGTTAACCCCACTTCCTCATGCTATACATTACTGTAGATTTTGTTAACGTTTGTTATACACTTCAGAGTATATTTAGCTCCATATCAGGTGTTCTTACTAAGCATTTATGTGGTTAGCTTTTTCGTGTTACTGTGGTCTTTTATTTTGGTTCGTCGTACTTTTTTCCCCGTTTTCCTGCATTCTCCCGCCTATATTAGCTACTAGTGTTGTGTATTTATTTAAGCTGCATTTCAAATTCCAGTCTATGCAGTATTTTGCAGCTCTGTATACTAATTTATGTAAACTGTTGATTGGGAAGGATTAATTTGGTCTCTCTTTTGCAAGTAGCATTTCCGGAATAATCGTTTTCCCGTTTTATGTTGCGTTTACATTAGTTCCGTTAATGCACTCCGTTATATCATGTGTAAAGCCATTAAATAAATGAGAGCCCATGCTGCGTCGTTGCCTGACCAGGCGCCCTCTGTCCCCACATTTCGTACCGCACGCGATGCTGTAACATATTTCCTTACACTTCGCCATGGAATGTCGCACTCCGGCCTCTCTCTCTCTCTCTTCCCTTCTCTCTCTCGCTGTGCACCACAAAGCTGCCACGTCAGTACAACTTCCGTCCTTTTGCTGTACCATTCTTCTCGTTACTTTTGTTACAAAAACATTATCTGTGGCTCTTTCCCTGCTTGGAGTATTTAGTGAACCTGGTGATAGATTGAACCATTGCCTTTGTCTGCCAGGCAGGGTTCCAGAACGCATCTAAACACACCGATGAATGCAAAATTTTTGGCTGTAACTTCGTGGTTCTCCCGATTTCCCTTCCCTGGATATATGTTACATTATGACACTTTCTTTGGCTATATTAAAAAGCTTGTTTACGTCATCAGTCCAACGTTTCGTGATACCGCACGTGTCCTGTCGTAATGTATGGCTTTTTGGTTCTTAATGTTCAGTGTGCAGTTCTGCCGTTCTGACAGTGGCAGTCTTGAAGGCCTGTATTTGTTATATGCCTAATAGTTGGGTTTCATATACTAAGCTTATTTATTGACAATATCGCTAGTTGTGAAGAACATTTCAACATGTTTTACCCATCTTTACGGTCTCACTACAGTGACCGGTTACCTTTTTCTCACGGTATTCCTTACAGCTGGCACTAAATTTCCCTCTGAATAAGTGACCCGTTAATCTGCTCTTCTTCCTGCTACTATAACTCTTCATTGCAGTTCTTTCCTATCTCTTCGTGTTGTGTGTTTCGACTTTATTCGCCATCGCCTTCTTCAAATTTCCTGAACACCCCTCTCGTCCGTGGACGCTTTGTCGAACAGTGCCCTTCCTTGTGAACTTTTTATCAGCACCACCCCCCTCCCCCGCCCATCTTGATTGCGGCCCTCTCCAACATGAAATAACGTTACATGTACTGCCTCATTAATCTTCACGTTTTGTAGTTACGGTTTAATTACTTGTGTAAAAATTCCCATCCGGTCGATACATTCTTGTTTCACTTCATCCCTCTCATAACTAATTGATTTGTGGGTTCTGTTCAGTACGTTTGGTTCAGTAGTTAATTGTCTCTTTTATTAAATCTTCTGATATTGTAGATGATCATAATTTCCTGTCATTCGATCAGTAGTTTTTCGTTTGTTGCAAATTACCGTAGTTACACAGTGCTAGCTGGCACTAGTGTGCAGCGCTCGCAGAGTAATCTTGTGTGTAACACGTCAGTTCGTACCTCGCGCAGAACACTGCGCATCAATAAATACTGTTTGGGGAAAACTCTGTATTTGCTCTTAGAATTGTTCGAAACACACAGACAATGGCGAAATACATAATTTATGAACCTTATTAAGAGCACGTTCTAAATTGCCTCTGCCGCCCCCCCCCCCTCCCCCAGTGGTTAAGTGCCAAGACCATTGATATTAGTACATTGTTCAGACAACGCAGTCGGTGTCTGGTCATTCATCATTACGTAAGGCCAGCCCTAAAACGAAGGAAATGTACGAAGAACGATACACGTGTGTTTCGTCTACCTCTGCATAAACATATATTGTATGTGCAAATTCATTTGTTCATCGCAGTGAAGCAAAGTGAATCAAAACTTTGTTGTTGTTAAACACTATGGGTCTACCAGAACGAGTCTGGGAGTAAGGTTTCGTATTTTGAGCGTCGTAAATAACCGGATATGATGTGGCGTCAGACGTCATTTTCTTTTCCAAACTCGCGCAAATTATCTGGTTCTGCACTCAGGAACATTTACAGGAACATGCTTGCCTTGGCAGTAACATGTGATGTGCCGTCAGACATTGCATATTTCCTGCTAAGAATGGTTTCAAACGGGAGATGCTTTATCGCCATTGCTTTTCACCTTGCTTTAGAGTATGCCTTTAGGAGGGTTCATGTAAACTAGGATGCCTTGAAATGAACTGGTACAGTACACAACAGCTGAAGTCTAAGAAACAATTTCTGAGCTGGAATGAACACAGTTCGGTCCCTGGTCGGTTCCATTAAGTGGTACCCAGTAACATCTTTGCATCTATAATTAGTTGTTTCATTAACTGGGGTCCAGTGCATGTTTGATTCTCCCAAGCAGGTCCGAGTCACAAGTGCAGTTAACGACGTGGTGAGTGTGCCGTGTGATCAGCAGTAACTACACTCCAGAGCCACTAAATTTATTTGTTTTCCCGTCTTCCAAGTAGTGTCTCCCTTTCTTCTGAAGCGAAATTTCTCCTCCCCCCCCCCCCCCCCCCCCAGCAGGTGTCAGATACCCTTGCCCGCGTCTCTTAGGCGAAAGGACGTTGCGGGTCCGTGATCTGCCTTCTGTGCACAATGTCTGTGGGTCGACACCAACCATACGTCGTGCGCTGTTCTTCTTGTGTGTTGCTGATACGTCGCCTTTCATAGTGTGTCTCCATTTACCCACACACGTCCAGCTTTTTTCTGGAGCAGTGGGCCATATTATCGGGCATCAACTGTGTTAGGGTTGCAGGAGCAACAGTATTTTGTTCATAACAGTGGTGAACTTACTTATTTACTTACTTATATACTTATTTGCAGTCATGCGCCGCATAACGACGTTTCGGTCAACGACTGACCGCATATGTGACGGTGGTAAGAATTTTTGGAAAATCTGGATAGGCTGATTGTGAAGGAAAATTACTTGCCAGAACAAATCTTCAATATGGATGAAACCTCCCTATTCTGGAAACAGATGCCTGAAAGGACTTTCATCCATAAGGCGGCCAAGTCAATTGCGGGTTTCAAGGTTTATGTAAGTACTACACTCTATGACGTTTGCACAACGACTAAATCGCCTAACAACACATTCCCTACAACGTATCCCCGTCGTTAAGCGACGCATTATTGTATTTACGCACATACTTGCTCCATGGAGAAGAGTCCTTTTTGAGAAGATGACCCGTTTTCAGCTAGTCAAATTCCCCGCATTTTATGGAACCTGAAGGTTCATTACCGCATTCACAAGAGCCCACCACCTGTCCCTATTCTCTGTCAGGTCCATTCATTCCATGCCCCCATCCCACTTCTTGAAAGATCCTTTTCAGTATTATCCTCCCATCTATGCAGAGGTCTTCCAAGTGGTCTCTTTCCCTCAGGTTTCCCCAGCAAAACTCTGTATACACCTATACCCTGCCCCATATGTACTACATGCCCCGCCCATCTCAATCTTCTCGATTTGATCATCCGAATAATATTTGATTAGGAGTACAGGTCAGGTCATTAAGCTCCTCATTATGTAGTTTTCTCCCCTCCCCTGTTACCTCGTCCCTCTTGGGCCCAAATATCCTCCTCTGCGCCCTGTTCTCGAAAACTGCTAGCCTACGTTCCTCCTTCAATGTGAGCGACCCGGTTGCATACCCATAAAGAAACAGTCAAAATTATAGTTCTGGATATCTTAATATTTGTATTCGTAGGCAGCAAACTGGAAGACAAAATATTTTGCACCGAATGACAGCAAGCATTCCCTGACTTCAGTCTGCTCTTAATTTTTTTCCTGAATAGAAATTTGATGCGTTAAGATTGTTCCCAAATATTTGAACTGTTCCGCGCTTTCAAAGGAACTGGTATCAGTCTTTTAACTGTGGCTTAGTCCTGCATTCTGATCTCGAGTTATGACCATGTACTTAGTTTTATCAGCATTTACTTCTAGTCCGGTCCTCTTACTAGCAGCTACTAAAGTCTCTGTGTGTTTCTTTATAGTATGTACGCTTCCGGCCAGTATATTAACATCATCACCATAAACCAGAAGCTGATGTGTGCCATTGAATATCAAGCCATCCTGGCGTACTCTATAAAGTTGAAAATCAATGGCGATAAATCTTCTCCTGTTTCAGTCATTACTAATAGGAAATATGGCATATGTTTGCCTACCCGGACACTGCTGTAAGTTTCATTTAGACACATTTTTATTAGCCTTACCAGTTACACAGGGATATCAAACCCATTGAGTATTTTATTCAAGAGCTCGTGCTAACCGAATCATAGGTTTTCTTGAAGTCCATAAATAGCTGAAGCACTACTTCATTGTATTGCATTTTTTTTCTGAAGCATTTGATGAATGCAGAATATAGATCAGTAGTTGACCCGTTACGTCGAAATCCATATTGATGGTCCCCAATAATTTCCTCTGCATGTGGAGTTAACTTTGACAGCAGGATGTTGCATAAACTTTTGTGTGTAGTTGATAGAAGTGATATTCCTCTATAATCACAACAGTCTGTTTTATCGCCCTTCTTATAAATGGGCACAGTGATCGAAACCTTCCACTCCTCAGGCAATTCTCCTCATTCCAAATAGAATTAATAAGTTTATGGATCTCAAAGTGAATTGTCCTGTTCCCTACTTTAATCTTTTCTACTGGGATTTGATCAGTACATGGTGATTTGTTTCCCATTAGCTTCTCAGTGGCTATCTCAAAATGAAAAACGCTGGGTTCGGGCACCAGTGGCTCTGTTGTAAGTATGTCTATCTGCCTAACATCTTTAACCCCATGTACATTCAGTAACTGAGAGAAATGGTTCCTCCACCTCACCTAAATATTGTGGCAGTCTGTAATCAAATCACCTTTCTCATCCTTCACTATATTACCGTATATTCTCGAATCTAATCCGCACCCTTTCTACAGTTTCAGAGAGCTAAAAAATCAGATGCGGATTAGATTCGCGGTCGTGAGTTGGATTTCGGAAAAATGATTGAGCCGCTGTACGTGCCGTAAGAACAATACAATACAATAATTTATTATTTATAATGTATAATATTTGTAATTTATTATTCATCAGACTCACCGTCATCGCTCATAACTGAGTCGTTATCCGTCACCCAGTCACTATCATCTTTATCTTCACCATCGTCCTCCCAATGAATGTCATCTTCGGATCCGTCCAGAGCATTGCTTATGCAACACTTCTTGAAAGATCTGATGATGATGCTCTCCGGGATGGCTTTCCATACAGCCCACACCCACCGCGCGACTTCTAAAGGCGGTTGAAGGAAATGTGCGGATTAGAACCGCGAACTAACCTTTTTTTCGTTTAAGAAATCGGCAAAATCTAGTGCGGATTAGATTCGAGAATATACGGTAATTGCAGGCTCGTAACCCTTCTTAAAGTCACTGATGCCCCTATACAAGACTCTGATATGTTTTTATCTTACTGTTAGTTTCAAGTTCATTAATTTTGGCTTTCATATATTCCTTCATTTTGTTCCTGAAATATCTGCTAGCTTCACGTTGTACGTTGTTTAGGTAATCTAAATTGCTTTGGTTTGGACTCTGTAACCACTGCATTTTAGCCTGCTTCCGTTGATCTAAAGAACGTAAACGTTCTTCATCAAACTATCGTTTATGCTGCTTCGTTTCGTACAGACCTAGACTCTCTTTAGCTGAGGTATTGATACTCTAATGTTCTTCCAAGCTCTATTTATATCCTCGCTGTCATTTAAGCTCCACAAAGCCGCAGACCTGTTTGAGATGTTAATCTGATACTATTTCCTAACCTTTAGCTTATTTAGCTTCCTGACATTAAATCTTTCCCCATCAAAATTCTGTGCTTCCTGTTTACCTACTGCTAATCTTTCCCTAACTTTCACAACCACCAAATAGCGATCAGTATCACAGTCCGATCACCTGAAATATGTATGCCGTCACCTATCTGTCACTGTGTGATAAGTCCGGCTTGGTTTTCGTCGTTGGTTTAGTAGGTCTTTGTTGTACATTTCTCTTTTTGTTAAATTGTTAAATGGCAGGTTTGTTGTTTACGTGTTATCGCGTGGCAGGGGATGAGTGTAATAGGGTGGGACGTGGACGCTTGTATTTGCTCAGACAGCGATTGCTTTTAGGGTTGTCCAGCTTTCTAAGGAACATTGGAGTCAGAATTCAACCTCTTTCCTAAATATTTGAATAAAGGTTGACCAACTAGATGACACTTGCTTTATTATATATTGCTCAACATGTTTCAGACGTTAATACGTCCATCTTCAGGAGCTAGCGAGTACTTGTTGTGTTGTGTAGG
>Ga0131853_10013651_pt1 | contig 14893 bp, 20 predicted proteins | sample TergutLab28metaG_FD_92764 | JGI IMG/M metagenome (GOLD analysis project Ga0131853, IMG submission 92764) | Labiotermes labralis P1 segment gut microbial communities from Petit-Saut dam, French Guiana - Lab288 P1 (version 2) (version 2) | ecosystem: Host-associated > Arthropoda: Insects >... | reverse complement strand
CTCTGTAAAACCATTCGCATTTGATAAAACTGCTGCACCAGCTTCAATTTGAAGGCGACAACAATTTCACTGTTGCGTAACAAGGTCATTAAGAATGTCGCTTGCGGTTCGTTGAGTTCGTAATATTCTTCTGGTCTGCCGCCGGTACTTTGGCGATTTGAAATCGACAAAGTCTCACTTTCCCGATTTGAAATCGGAAAAGTATTCAGCGACATAAAATGATTCGTATATTTTTGTATCAGTCGCTTTATACTTTTATGTTCGTTTTGCGTTCCCTCGGCAATAATTAAAGAATCGGTTAAAATTTCATTGTTCCTGATTAGGACTAATTCGTTCAAGCAATAACCCCCTTTGCGCTACTTTCATTTTCTCGTATGCTTCTCGCGGCGTTTTCCCGGATACAGATTTCTTCTTGCCGGGACTGACGGTGTATTGTCCTATCCAGCGGCCATCAGGTCGCCTGTAAATACAACCTTCGCCATTTGCTCTGCGTTTTGCCATCATACATCATCCTTTCATTAAGTTTGAAGCTGTACGCGAACACGATAAAAATTTTGAAATTTCATTGCAAAAGCGGAACGAAGTGTGGTAATATTACTCTAAACACACCTTTTCCGTATGACGTACTTATTTGGTGTTTTTAATAATAACACGTACTTATATGGTGTGTCAATAGATATTTGAAAAATATTTTTGGAGGGATTTTTTATGTCTTTGCTTTCGCATAGAATAAAAGATTTGCGTATTAATCGTAATTTAACCCAAAAGCAAATGGGAGAAATACTTGGTTGTACTGATAGGTATTACCAAAAAATAGAATATGGCAATGTAAAACCAAGTCAAGAAAATTTAATAAAACTCGCCGACTACTTCGATGTAACCACCGACTACCTTTTAGGCCGTACAAACCATTGGATAGACAAAGAAGGCACTCTGCACACCAAAGTCCCCGTTGACATTCTGAACCTTGACACTGCCGAACTACTAAAAAAATTAATGTAAAATCAATTTTCAATTCATCACCCCATTTCCTTGTGGATTAGTTTAACAGAGTTCCATTGCCGTTTTGCTCATTAAGCCATTGGTCGAGCTTCTCGCGGTTGATGAACACGCGCCCACGGCCTATGCCGATTCTGCTGACCGGGTAAAAATCTGTTTTAGCCATAAGCCGATTCAAGGTTTGTACGCTGATACCGATGTAAAAACAAGCCTCCTTTTTTGTTAGCATTTTCTTTTCTTTCAAAGCCGCCATTACATAATCCGGCCCTTTGACAGATGTGTCCGGTCTTGAAGTCAGAGGCCCTGTCTGATGTGCCAGCCACTCATCCAATACCACACGGTCAATCAAAACGCTTCCGCTTGGCTGTTTTATTTTCGCCGGGAAGTCCTTCCGCGCTACAATTCGATTAACGCTGGCTTCGGACATAGACAAGTAGCTTCGCATTTCCTTTATAGTAAGGTACGCTTTGACCTTTAATGTTGGCGGCGGCTCCGACAAGCCCGGGCGCAACTCCAGCGCAATTTTCGGTTGATAGTGTTGCTCCATCAAGCCAATAAGCCTATCCATCCGTTCAAGAAATGGGTCATAAGATTGTACGGCGGGAAGCTGGGTCGCCGGTTGCAAATTGAGCGTTCCTATCTGTAATGTTTCTGCCATTTCGTTAAATGCGTTGATGTAGGCAATTTTGAATTGCATAGCTTCTTTGCCGGTGTAGCCCATGACAACAAGAGTAAAACCGTCTTTGGTCATGATGTACTCGGTGTACTCCCTACCGCGCTCGTTGATAAATTTTCGCTCTCCAAAATTGGATAGTGAAAATTCACTGTCCAAATCTGGACTGTGAACGATGGATTTAATGTCCCGGAGAACATGTTGGTGGTTTTTCCCAAACATATCTGCAATGTTGCGACTTGTGGTAACGGGTCTGCCGTCTTGAACAGTAATTAATTCATTCACTCGTAGTCACCTCCATTCATCTCGGATAATATTTTCTCAATTAGCTCGGCCTTTGTTTGCCCTGTTACATAAAAAACTATATCACCTTTCATTATTTTTGCGCTCCAGAGATTCATCTTCTCAAATTCTAATTCCCTTAGCGCATTCCTTAGCTTTATAACAACTTCACGTTGGGTCTTGCCAGAGACCGCCTTTTTTTTCCCAGGACTGACATAGTATTGTCCTACCCAGCGTCCGTCAGATCGTCTGTAAATACATCCTTCGCCGTTTGCTCTGCGTTTTGCCATCATACACCATCCCTTCATCAGTTGAGCTATACGCGAACGCGATAAAATTTTTGAAATTTCATTGTTTATCAGCATAAAGGTGTGCTATACTGAAAGGAAAGACGCCTTGAAATAATGCCTTTCACGCCTTTATACAGCGTCTTTGTCTAAGTATAACACGCCGTATAAAGGCGTGTCAATACCCATTTTCAAAAATAACAAACTTTTTATGGAGGGATAAACATGGCTTCCTTTTCTGATAGATTAAAGACATTACGCAAATCTAAAAACGCTACACAGGCTCACATGGCTAAAGTTTTAGAATGTGGCGAACGCCATTATCAAAAAATTGAGTATGGAGAAATAAATTTAACGCAAGATAACTTGATAAAACTCGCTGACTTCTTCGACGTATCCACAGATTATTTGTTGGGGCGCACCAATTACTGGATAGACAAAGAAGGCACCCTGCACACCAAAGTCCCCGTAGACATTCTGAACCTTGACACCGCCGAATTGCTGAAAAAACTAAGCACAAGCGAATGACGCAAAAATGCCCTTTTTTGACCGTTCGCTAATGTTGCAAGCAAGGCAGGTGGCCAGCCACATCTGCTGCTTGTTGGGGTAAGCCCCAAACCCCTTTTGCAAAAATCCGCCGGGATTTTCTTTAAGCCGGCACTTCGTTTCGTCTGCTTTACGCCCTCGGGCATAATATAAACCACAAACAAAAAAGGAGTGATTTTCAATGAATACACGCGAATACGTAAGAACACAAGTTGACACGTTGCCCGATAACGTCTTGGAAATAGTTCGGGAATTTATTGCTTATCAAAAATTTCGCCTCGGTCTTTACGAAAGTGATGATGATTATTTAGCTTCTATCCCCGGCATGGTAGAATCAATTAAGGCTGGCTCTGCCGAACCGCTGGAGGACTGCATTGACGTATCGGAGATATGGCCTGATGTATAAAGTTGTAACAACTCGACAAGCGGCTAAAGATTCGGATTTGCTTAAAAGAGCCGGGCTTTCAGAAAAAGCAAAAGAATTTACGCGAATAGTAAAACAAAATCCCTACCAAAACCCGCCGCCATATGAAAAGCTGTTGGGCAACTTGGACGGCTATTATTCCCGCCGCATTAACCGTCAGCACCGTTTTGTTTATGAAGTCCTATCCAATGCCGACAATCTCATAGATGAGAACGACGTACCGTACAAAGGCATTGTAAAAATTATCCGTATGTGGACGCACTACGAGTAAATCAACTGGGAGAGAGTAACCATGAACGAATTAAAAATCAGCCCCGATTTTACCATTGACGATATTCACAAAGTCCGTGAATGGAATTATGAACGCCGAAAAAATATGACCTTTGAAGAATATCAAGCTGACGTTGAGAACGGCGCGGCCCCGGTGCTTGCCCGGATAGAGCAGATACGAAAAGCAAAGGAACTGAGTTTGCAACAGGCGTAAACAAATCAATAGCCCACAGGCTTATATAAATCTGTGGGCTATTTTTTGTCTGTCGCTTTAGTTACCCAAGAACGTCCGCATCTTCCAGCACCTCTGCCACAACCCACCCGTCAAAATATCCGGGAACAGGCAAGGGCTTTGATGATAACCTAATCAACCGCTGGTCGGGATTTTTAACCGTCCACGAATCGGGAATGCGGCGGCCTTCGTAGGTCATGAAGTTTTCCGTCCGCTGGTCTATCAGCGTAACCGCTCCATGAAGCATAGAGCCTCGCAACTGGGTCGAACCCATCAAGATTCTGCCATGTGGCACCATAGGTCTCGTGATGTTTTCGCCCGGTGTCGTGAAGTCATCAACAAACCATTCGTCATAGACATAAATGTCTACGGCGGGATTCAGCAAATGCCCCAAATACTTTACGCCGTTAGGTAAATCTCTGGGTACAATCCATCCGGCGACAAGGCGCGTGTTGTCTAACAGTTTACGGACTTGTTCATGTCGCAAAAACGCTTTCGCCGCTCCCCTCGACATAATCACAATATCGGGATTAAGACCGGAAGATTTGTGAATCTTTTCTTCCAAGTCCTGCAAGAATCCGATAGGGTCGCTGTTGACAAAATCATCCCATGTCACGTCCGGCACAATATAATTATCAAACCCAAAATCAAACTCCTTGTCAACGCCTTTGCCCTTCATCGGAATTTTCCCGGAAAACAACACTTGGGCGCACATCCATTCCTCGCGCCGGGTTATCATGTCCTCCAGCTTGCGGAAGTCCTCGCCGATTTTTAATGCGGCGCGTTCAGCCGGTGACAGGCCGCCAAATAAAGGTTCGCCCATCATGCGGCTTGTAATCTGTCCGGCATTGGTTGTGGTCTGCGGCGCAACGAGTACGGGCGTAAATTCCCTCGTCTCGAACCCTTCCATAACCACATTAGAGCCGCCCAGCTTTTCACTCACGAACGGTGCCATATATCGCTTGTCTTTGCTGTAATCAACCAAAACACTTTCCGTATCGAAAGTAACAATGCGCGGGAAAAAGGTATCGCGCAAAAATGTCTTGGTCGGCAACATCTGGCGAATCATCTCGCCCATTGTTTGAGGTGTGAATAAGTTAATTGTCATTGCTCATAACCCTCCTGTCTTGTACGTTTCTCACGATAAGCCCAACTTTACGCATATCGTATTGGTAATCGCTGATGGTGCCGGTGCCAACAATGAGGTCGTTGGCGTTAAGCTCGGCAAAAAGATAAACCGCCGCCGTGCCGGTTGTGGTATCTGTGGTAATGTCCTCGGCCAACACAGCATAGGGCATTTCCGTTCCGTTGGTTTGAGTGCTGTCTACCGGATGGGCTTCCTTCGTGTCTGCGTCCAGCCCGACAACGGTACCTCGCTTTAACTCTTGCCCTGCCGCCACGGTGAGAATATCTGTCACGGTGTTCATCTGCCCGGTTAAGAGCAGGCTGTCGAAATTGTGTTGCTCACTTCTGAATACGTTCGTCATAAGCTATCACTCCTTTTTGAAATTGGCGTTTGCCGCCTCTACTGCCTTTTGGACTAACTTCTTGGCTGTTGCCGCCTCTGCCGTGGGTTCAAGCTCCGGCGCATCGCCCATCGGAATGTCGTTGACATTAGAAGCCTGTATATCAGCGTTAATGTCAGCAGACACGCCGGACAATTTAGCCGCCTGTGCATTGATAATATCAATGGCAACCGTGCCGGCTTCGTCAAAGGTTTCGTACTTCGCTTTGTTCTTGATTGCCTCATATCCTGCGGCGCGTATGGTATCAATACCCTTAATGCGCTCCCGCTCGGCGGCAATCCCGGCGTTATAGATTTGATTGTAAACGTCCGGGTGGTCTGTCTTAATCTGGTTTGCGTTCACGTTCTTTCCCTCCGTTTCGCGGTTATCGCTAACTCGCATATTTTCCGCTGTGTTAAAAGCAGCGGGTACTTTTTTGTACTTTGATAAATCCACAGCTAGCCCATTTACAGCAAGACCATTGCCGCCATTTGAGGAAATAAAATTGACGATAGTGTTTGTGTCCACTTCGTCAATAAATCCCTCTTGCAATGCTTCGGCGGCGGTCATCCATGTTTCATCATCCAGCAGTTTAGACAAGTCTGTCCTGTCTTTGCCCGTCCTCTCGGAATAGACGTTGAGCATGGTTTCCTTTGCCTTTTCCAAAATTTCTGCCGCATGGAGCATGTCGTTATGGTCGCCCACCGCTACTATCATGGGATTGTGAATCATCATAAGGGCATTGGACGGCATTATGATTCTGTTTCCCGCCATAAGAATGAGCGTGGCCGCACTTGCGGCTATGCCGTCAATAATCATGGTCACATGGGCGGGATGGCTCTTTATTAGGTTGTATATAGCCTGTGCCGCCGTCACCTCACCGCCCGGACTGTTAACCCGAACTGTAATACTCCTAGCCGTCCGCAACCCTTGCAAGGCATTGGCAAAGTCCTTTGAACTGTTGTCGTAAAACCAGCCGTCACCAATGTCACCATACAAAAGAAGCTCGGCGTTATCGCTGCTCTGATTCGTTATCTTCCACCATTGCATCGTCGTTCTCACCTCCTTTCGCTGGAATAAGCCCCGCCGCGCGTAGCTGTTCTTGTTCCCTTTGAAGCAAGCGCATATTGCTGTCAAAGTCTGTGCCGGTAAGTTCCTGCGCTTCCTTCGCACGGTTCGAGAAGCCGTTTTCAACCCGCTTTATTGCTGCTTCAACTTCTTTTTTCGGGTCAATCTGCCCTTGGCTCGGCCCGTGCCATTCAGCGCGGCAGTAAGCCGCTTTTATAACAGGGTCATCAAAAAAACCGGGCGCAATTAGCCGGCCTTTCAATACCGCCTCTGTTAACCATTCTTCGTACACAGGCTGGCATAAGTCACGCACCAGCCATTCACGCCGCATTTTGAACATCTTCCACGCCTCTAACAGACTGGCTCTGGCTGCTGAATAGCTTGCGTCAAAACGCTTCATGAGCAGCTCGTAAGGGATTTCGAGACCTGTGCCCACTTGCTTGCATATAGCCTCCACAAACCCTTCAAACGCTGTGTTAGGCCGTCCGGGGTTAATTGCGTTTGCCTTTTCGCCTTTGTTAAGTGCCAAGATAGTGCCGTTTCCCATTTCATAGCTGTTCATGTCTGATGTGTCTATTTGATCCGGCAAAGGAATAGCACCGGGGCCCAACTGCTCATGAGGTGAGTTTGATTCAATGAACACGGTAAACATCCCCGCTACTACCGCCGCCATTAACTCGGCCTCCGTATATCGGCCTACCTGCTTCAAGGCTTCTATAACGGGTGACAAGATTGGAACACCACGGCGCTGATCGGGACGCTCGTCAACTTTCAGATGCAGGATGTTGGGGCGGCCGGTCTTTGCGCCGAACGCTTCAACCCTAACAAACTGGTTGCGGTCGTTCTGGTCTTGCAGAGTCCACGCAGTCGAAAGCGGATGCCGTTTTGATATCCAGTAAGCACATATCTCCTTGTCGTTGTTCAATTCAACACCGGCCAGAATATTTTCAGATGGAGTGGAGTTAAACGGATTGCACACCCTATCAGCTTCTATCACTTGCAGTTTAAGGCCGTACAGTTCCCCCGGTCTTTTCCTCTGTGGCAGCGCGACAAAGCAGTCACCGCTCATCAGAACGGACAGGAACGAAAGCTGCTGTATCTCGTAGAAATTATTCATCCTCACAGCGTCACAAACTTCTGTGCTTGCCCACACATCAAAATCTCGTAGGGTCTTTTTCTCCCATGCGTTTGCTTCGTCCGGCAACATACCCAAAAATTCATAATCAATATTTGGGTTAAGCCGCAACCCAGCACCCACAACATTTGTGCTGATGGTTTTTAACGCGCCTGTGGCTATCGGACTACCGCCCATGTACAGGCTTCGGGAACGCTGGCGCAATGTTTCCAAGTTACGGATAATATCATCATCCGCATTGCCGCTATTTCCTAAAAAGCCCAAAAGGGATTTTTTAACATGGCTTGCTCCGTGGTCGCCGTATCCGGCATTGAGGATTTGCAAGCGGCTTCGCGCCGCCGCCCTTTTTGCGGCTCTAACAGGCGCGATATACTCAATAATCTTGTCGAAAGGATTCATAGGTCTCTTGGCACCACCCTTACCATTCTGGGCGCATTAGGTGTCTGTCCGGCCTCTAAAGCCGCCAACTGCGCTTCCAGCTCTTTTATTGCCTTGCGAATTTCCGCTAAACTCGCTCGTCTTAGGTTACGTGTTCCCATGCGGTATTCTTGCCCTGTCAAAACAGCTTGCTCCGCTTCGTAATACTGATGTAGCCGCTGTTTTACAAACTCTTTTCTCCTTACGATGTTCAAAAAACCACCTCCTATAATTTTACACCTTTGCTGATAACTCGCCTTTTGCTGGCTGTTTGGGTGTTGCTGTTTCCGGGTGTGCTGCCCCTTGCCGCCAATGCCTCAAAATTGGGAGCGGCTATCTCCATAGCGGCGGTAGCGTAGTTTCGGCAATCTAAAGGCTCATTCCGGACACCGCCTTTTTTCTTCCACACATATTTGTACGTGCCGTTTCTGTTAGGCTCTTTGAATTTCTGCTCTGCAATAAAGCCTTTCAGAATTTCCTCTGTATAGCCTTTGGATTCCTCAACGGGAAAATGGCAATATCCAGCCCCTTCATGCTTGATTCTAAGCCGTGTGTAAAATACATCCTTCAGCGCATCCACGCCAATTTGAAACAACAAACATTTGAAACGGTTGTTCCGGCTTGGTCTGTCAGTCATGGGTATTCCAAAGCCCCCTTTACCCTTTATCGCAAATATGCGGGACTGTTCCCGTGGCACGCAATAGGCATACACTTCATCCGTGGCATATCCACTATCAATGCAAGTGCATGAAATATTGATTTTGCGCCCATCCGCATAATAAAAAGTCTTGAACAGGTAATCGTCAAGACTTCTCCAAACCTCGCTCCCATGCGGGTTTCCCAACAATATTGTATACTCAATCCCCCAGCTTTCTTTACCTGCACCCCAACCCACAACCTCAATTTCTAAGCGGTCATCCTGTACGTCAACCCCGGCGGTCAACAGCAAAACCTTGTCCGGCACCTCGCAATCATAGCGGCTGATACGTTGCTCCAGCGCATCTTGCTTAATTTCCTCGCCCCTTTCTTTCCATGTTTCGCCAAGAATGGTATTTGCAAAGGTTTTAAGCATTTCGGGATAGTTCTTTGCTTCGAGAAATTCTTTGATGATGTATTCCCACTTAACCCACGGACTTGCTAATGCGTTAAGGTGGAATCCTCTGATTTTAGAATCCGGCTCATCATGAATCCATTTCCCCTCCGACATATCATTCTTTTTCCACTCATACTGCGTGTGCATGGCTTTACAATGCTCGCACTCCATTCTTACCGTTTCAAACTCAACACGCCGAAAACTCAACGGCTGATATTCACCGCACGTAGGGCATGGCAAGCACCAGTTCCCTTTACTGCTCAACAGGTAGTCATGCTCAATCCTTGAATCCCCCTCTATCGTGGGCGTGGATACCTTGACTATCTTCCTATTCCAGAAATTTATAGTTCTGGTGGTGGCAAGTTTAATCGGGTCGCCCTCTGCTCCGGCAGACGGTGGGTAGCGGTCAACCTCATCACACAACAGAACACGGATATTTCTTGACGAAAGCCCGGCAGACGCATTTGCGCCCACAATTACAAGCCGCCCTCCGACAAATTGCTTGTTCGTGATGGTGTTCCCGGTTGTTTTCGCCTTGGATTCATGCACCTTGCTTCTGATGGTCGGGCAATCTCTAATCATGGGCGCAATATTGTCCTTGCTGTATGATTCGCCCATTTCTATGGTCGGTTGCACCATCAATATGGGGCATGGGTCGTAGTCAATGAAATATCCGATTACATTATTCAATATCTCGGACTTACCCACACGGGATGCCGACATAACAACAACGGATTCAATCAAGGGATTGTTTATACTGTCCATGATTTCACGCTGATATGGTGCCCTTGACGTTCTCCAACGCCCCGGCTCTGCTGAATTGCCAACGGAAATGACACGGTAGCGGTCTGCCCATTGACTAACCGTGAGTTTTGGCGGTGGCGCAAAGTTCAAGGCTATTCTTTTGAACAGGCTGATTGTTTTGTCGGTATTTTGGCTTGCATTATTCATCCGCATCACCCTTTTGTGTTGATTTGAACATTTCCGGCGAATATTCCGCAATTTCCATCAAGCACTCGTCAATTTCACTCGCCAGAATCGTTTCAAGCGCGGTTATTTCCGATTGTGCAAGCAGGGTAGCCGCTATTTTTGCCGGAACACCTCGTAGCTTCGTTTTGGCTTTGACAACCATGTCGGTCATAATCAATTCCACATCTTCTGCGCTGTGCATACGCCCCAGCAAATGTGTTAGCTCAACCTCGGCTTTTACTCGCTTCGCCCTCTCATGCTTAGACCGCTCTTGGAAGTAGTCAATGTCCTTATCGCCCAACTTGGAGCGCAATTTATACTCTATGAATTTCTGCACACAGGTCGGAAGATGAAACTTGTTACTTGAATCCCCCGAATCCCGCTCAAAAACTTTTTCGTTCACTAATTGCCGTATCCGGCGGTCGGAAACGCCCAACACAGCCGATAGCTCTTTCCCTGTTACATACACCAAAAATCACCGCCTTTGCTCCGCTGTTATCGCCCCCTGTCTCGGAAGGAAGAACATCATATTTTTGCATAATCTGGTCAAGGATTGCGCTCGCCGCACCCGCACCCCCGCACATTTGCCGAAAGAACCTATGCCCGGCGCGGCTTTTGCTCATCACGCTGCCGCCAAACACCCTTCATCATCAACAGCACATCACACGCCGTAATGAACCGCTCAAATCCTTCGTCCTCGTCTTGCGCTGGTGTTGGCACCGGACGGAAGCAAACAGGTGTCCAATGCAAGCGTTTGTAGCGTTTGCCGATTGTGCCAAGCGGATAGACGGGTAGCACCCTATCCACGCCGTAAAATATTGCCTCGGTCTCTTGCATAACGATAAAACCATCCTCTTGCAACTCCTCAATCATGCGGTATGCCTCGTAGCTCCAACCACCCCATGAAGTGTTGTTGTCCTCCAGAAAGAAAGTGTAATCGCCCTTGTAGTCATGCCCAGCCTCATCAAACAGGCTCTGTATTTTGGCATAGGTTGTAAAGTCGTTAAGGCGAATGTGTTTAAGGATTGTCTGCTTTATGCCGTTCATGTTCCCACCCCCTGCTTGTGGTCGCCGTTGCGCTTTAATGCTTCACGGACAAAATAATAAAAGCGGTTGTATATAAACCGTCCTACATGCTCCGGCTTAATGAATACAACCTCCACGCCGTATCTTTCTTGAAAGGTAAACAGCGATGCCAAAAATGCTTGTGTGCCGACACTTGCCAAATATCGGCCTTCAAACAGGCGGTTATAGTCGTCGCCTTCAATTAAGATAATCAGCCTTGACTGTACATCCCGCGCCCGGCGCAATTCATTTTCAAACCGCTCCCGAAATTTCGTAATGTTGGCGGCCAATTCGTCAAGACTGTTTTTTCGCTCAATCAATAATTCCGTTTTTAGTTCACCGCATACCCGGCAAGCATAATCAGCAGTTTTCAAAGTTTCGATTGAATACTTCCCGCCCAACTGCTCAATGGCGTAGAGAATATGGCTGTTGGATTTTTCGCGGGTATCGCACACTATGGTCATGTTCTCTCTAATCCATTCTTTAAGTTCGCTCATCCTTATACCCTCTTTCGATTTCTTCAACGACTGCCACGGCAAGTGCAACCTCAAACGGATTTACGAATTGCCCTAAATCTTCAACGCAAATTCTCCATTCATCATCAGTTGTCGCTCTGGCGTGTTTTTGATGAAAGCGGAACACCTTGCGATATATTTCAAACATTGCGCCGCCTTTGGCAAAGTCGTCAGACATTTTTAGCACTCCTTCCAATTCCCATATTATGGGCGTGATAGTCGCAAACCTTGATTCTAAGCCAATCGTGATAGTAGGTTTTCCGGCGTGATACTTTTGAAATGCCCAAAAATGCTGTGATACAGCCATTTGTAGCAATCGTGATAGTGCGTGATACTTTTTTTACGTAATCGCCCTCGTAAAGATAAAAATAATATAATTACGTAAATTTTCTATCACGGGTATCACGATGGCTACAAATGGCGGTATTTCAACCATGTGGACTATCACGCCCGGTATCACACGCGTGATAATCGTGATACTTGCAAGCTGAAAAAGCGCATAGAAAAAGAGCTTGATTTTATTTTTCAAGCCCTTTTCTAATCGCCCGTAAAGGGACAATCGCTTTTTAGCATGTAATTATAGACAACAAAGCCCAATGTTCTGTGCCGCTTGTAAATCCCTTTCTTATTCAGCTCGTCAATGAAATTTGACTTGTTTTTCGCATTGTAGCCGGATTCTTCGCACCACCGCCCGTACTCGGAATACACTTGCTGTATTTTGACATAGTTACTGTCGCAAGGGTCAAGACAATCCTTTATGAACATGCCTATTGTATCGCTGTTATCCCTGTATTCGTTGGTAGCATCCGTCACAACCTTTGGCTGGTCAAGCCCTTCCGTTCCTAAGAGCTTTAATCCCTCGACAAACCAGTTAAAAATCCCGCTGATATTCTCCGGCTGTCTGAAAAACGCTTTTAACCCTTTGTCTTGCTCGTTTTCCTCAAAGTGCCGCTCGAACGGTATTAGCTTTATTCTGCCGCTGTTGAAAATGCTGTCATCTGCCACTTTCGGCAAATGATTGGTGTTGATGAATAGCTTAAACTCCGGCTTAAATTCAAAGCTGTTTTGGTTCAAGTATCTGGCGGTTAGTGTGTCACCCCCGGTCATTTGCTTAACCAATGCTGAATTTAGCCTAAGTCCTTTGTCGGGTTCGCTCATATTTACAAACCTTGCGCCCTTTAATCGTGCGATGTCCTCCGATGGGCCGCTACTGTGCTTAATGTGCTTTTGCGCTATCGTTTCCGGCTGTGCAGTGCGGCCATAATCACCAAGAAGGTGCAGGGTTGTTTCCATGCTTGTGCCTTTTCCGTTGCGGGTCGTAGCCCCATAGAGGATAAAAAAGCATTCCATGGACGTATCCCCGGTCAAAGCATATCCCAGCGTCTTTTGAAGAAACTTTGCCGCTTCCGCATTGTCGCGCATAATCTCGCTGATGAATTTCTCCCAGCGTTCACATTTTGCACTTGTATCAAAAATGACGTTGGATATTTTGCTAAGAAAATCACCGGGGCGGTGTTTGTGCCTTGTGAAGCTCTTTAGGTTCAACGTGCAGTTTTGACAGTTGAAAATATAAGGGTCTTTATCAAATTCCAAAATGCTTACCGGATACACGCTGGCCGCATCCGCAAGCATGGTGTCTCGCGCCGTCTTTTTAATCCTCTTGCCAACAAAGCTAATCCAAGCCTCTTTCACCTTGTCATCTTCAATATGCTTTGCACATACAAGCAAGTGATTGGTTAAATCTCTGGCATATTGCGCTATTTTCATGCCGCCCACATCATGCCTCCAAACCTTGCCGTTATAGCAATACCATGACTTTGCCTCGGGTACATATCGGCACACATCTTGGTACATATCCGCAAACAGATAACCCATGCCAATATCATTCCATGAATAACGCCGTCTTGTTTCCGGCGTTGCAAATGGATTTATCAGCACCACACCGTTTTTCTGCTCGAATTGCGGCGAATCTGTTGTGGTAGATTCCGTTGGCGCGGCATTACGACTTGCCTCGTACTGGCTGTTTTTCTCACGCGCCGTTATCCTTAAATCTGAAACGGCTTTTTGTATCGTCCTCGCCATGTAATCGGCGCGATTGCACTTTTTCAAGTGTTTATCGCCTTTTCCGGCATAATGAGGACTTTGCAAAAAAGAACTGTGCATAAGGCTCTCATTTGCATTGCACCAGTAAGCTAACTTGTTTAACAGAGCTTGGTCGTCCGCGCTCTCATTTCCGTTTGGTCTGCTGCCACTCCATAAACCAATAAAAACTTGGTCTTTTTGCAACCCTATTTCTAAATACTCGCTGTCGCCTGTAAGATGAGCGTCATTGACAGGCATTTGCGGCGGTGGTTTTGGCTGTGTCTGCTTTGGCTTTAGGAATCTATCGTAAACAGTCTGCAACTCGTTTGCGCGGCTCTCAATCGGCTTTGGCTCACCGTATAAATTGCCTGTTATCGTGAAATAACGCTCTTTACAATAAATCTCAATAAAACCTTTGCGGTTGGCTTTTAAGTCCACACCATCAGCCTTGACGAGAATATGCAACCCTGTTCCGCTGGGGCTTATTTCCGTGTAGGAATCTAAAGCCGCAACAATTTCCCGTGCTTCCGGCGTTAAAATGCCGTTATCCAGCACTTTATCAAGGTCAATGCCGTAAATACCATTGTCGTTAAACTCAAACCCCACACCCCCGGCGCGTCCAGCGTTTACCCTGCTTGCCGCCGTTTCGTAATCGCTCCATGTTACAGGGTCTCCCGCTTTAGCTGGTCTCATGGTTGCAGGATTAAACGGACATTTGGGCTTGCTTGTGTCCACTCCCCACACAACCCATTGCGGAAGCTGCTTTATCTCCTCCGGTATATTGGCCGGAATATAATCGGTGTTGACTGCCATTTCAAAATCACCCCCTTTGCTTGCCAACTCGCATTACCTTACGCTTGTTGGTTCTCCGCTCTGCTCGTCAATCCATTGGTCTAACTTCTCGCGGTTTACGAACACACGCCCACGGCCTAATCCTATACGGCTGACCGGGTAAAAATCAGTTTTGCCTATCAATCTGTTTAACGTCTGCAAACTGATGCCGATGTAAAAACAGGTTTCCTGTTTTGTCAGCAACTTTTTCCTTGCTAACTCATCTCTGTCGTAAATGTGCTGAATCATTTTGTCTTGACCTCCTTCGCAATTTTGGCTATAATTAAGAAACGCCAAGCCGAACAGGGTTGACGTTTCCAAAGACTTACATACATTTTCAAACTAAAATCTTGTACAGCATTAGTACAGCAACCAGCATATATTTTTGAGATTTTTCTTGGAATTACTGGCTCATCCACTTTCAACAAATCCTTTATCTATGCACCTTTAGGCACTCTTTGATATGCCGAAAGTAAACAGGTCTACTAATCTGTTTTTGG
>Ga0131853_10013650_pt1 | contig 14894 bp, 9 predicted proteins | sample TergutLab28metaG_FD_92764 | JGI IMG/M metagenome (GOLD analysis project Ga0131853, IMG submission 92764) | Labiotermes labralis P1 segment gut microbial communities from Petit-Saut dam, French Guiana - Lab288 P1 (version 2) (version 2) | ecosystem: Host-associated > Arthropoda: Insects >... | reverse complement strand
GTGCCTCAAGTTGCACTGCTGCACACCTGGGCTGGTGAGGACCAGTGCAGGGTCAACCCCTTACAAAGGTACTACCTCTCCCATACCCATTGAGCCCTTATTATTATTATTGTTGTTGTTGTTATTATTATTGGGCCTACTACTACTGTAGCTTCTGCTGCTGCTGCTACTACTACTACTACTACTACTATGATGAAACATTATTTTTGTTAAGTTTGAAGGAAGGAGGTGTTTTAAAATTATATGCATCATACATCTTCTGTGACAAAATGTCCTTCTTTGGTAGGTGGGTGTTCAGCTCTCCAAGCCTATTTGCCATACTGAAGGAATGGTTAGAGCCCCCACTGAATGAAGCTAAGCCTTCGTTTGTGGGTAAGTAACTTTCTGTTGCAGCAGTGGATGTGGATTTCTGGAGAGATCTGAAGACACCTCTTTCCCTGACATGCCCACATATACACAGAGAGAAAGGGGTAACTAGAAACATCAACAAAATTCTGTTTTCTATCTACTACAATAATAAAGGCATAGTTTGATTTTTCAGTATGTAGTCCAAAGGTTCAGAAAGCGAGGAGATTTTGTACTCCTTTATGGTAGTGTGTATGTTGGTTATGGCAGGGTCCAGTTTTACCATCGGGTTGAATTTAGGATTTAATTATAATACTGTAAATTCTAATGTCCTAGGAGTTGTAATTGCCTTGGTGAATTCAGCCTGTCTAGGCTTGATATTATGGTCCTTAGGATCTGTAGGCATTTGGAGAATGCAGTTTTGTGATATCGAAACCCCTGCTTTATATGAAGAACAGGGGCACAGAGACATGTTCATATACATGCATTGTGCATAAGTATCACTTGCATGCAGGCTGTAAAACAATCTCCAACTTTTCATTGGCCAACTTGGTTTAATCTGATGATCAAAATGTGTTCATTTTCCGTGTAGATTATCGGTAAGGGAAATGTCTCCTGGCTGTGTCATGAGCACTGCACCAGATAAGTTTATTTATACAGTTGTCATTCAACTGCCTCTTACACCTGATGCCTATCATTTGACTAGTCCAGCATTAAAGGCCTTCCCAGTACCACTAGTATAGCTCTGGGGGGCAATTAGTACACACAATCCTACCACGATAAGGTGGAGAGACCGTCTAGATCAGGGATAGCAGAACATTTTGAGGGCGCATGCCCGTTTGTCTATCAGTTTCAAAGAAATTCTTTTTCTTGCCTGTGGGAATTTTGTAGAACAAAATAAGGTCTTGGACTCGTCCATGATTATTATTTATTACTGACATTATTATTCATTTATATTATAATTATATTATATAATTAATGCAGAATATTATGATTATGTTTTGAATACAGGCCTCTATGATTAGTGTGTTAAGGTAAAGAATTAGGAATTAACTGAGGCTGTTACTACCTGTTTGAAAATAATGCAATAAACAAGTAAAATTAAATTGAATGTTTCGTAATTATTACATGTGTACTTACTTACATACATACTTACTTACTTAATTACTTACTGACTGACTGACTGGCTGGCTGACTTACTCACTCATTCACTCACTCACTCACTTACTCCATGGAGCAGAGTCCTTCTTGTGAAGCTAAGCAGTTTTCAGCTAGTCAAGAAATTCCCCGCATTTTATGGAACCCGAAGGTTCAACATTATTGTATGATATAGATCACACATAGTATCTAAAAACATAGTAGTTGTGTTTACAATAGATTTTTTCCTGCCATTAAAATGCTGTACCCATCGTTGACACTGCTAGCACCCATGCAGGCATTGTAATATGTACGTTTAGGGATTTTCTCGTCAACGAGAAAGTTTATAACTACACATTGCCGAAACCCTGTCTCCTTATACTGAAATATGACCACATGATGGGGGCAGGTATTGTGATTTTCATTCCATTGTGAGACAATGGGTGGAAGTAGTCGTCATACCACACAATGTAGTATTGCGTTGTGTTTGGTCATAATTTGACAATGCTTGTGAATTGCACTTGGTATTGAAGGCCATAAGACAGTAATTCAAGTAGGAAATCTTTGTGGGTTTCAAAGTGCCATGACAGGAAGATATATGGAAATATTAAATGTTGCAGCACTAAGTATTTGCACTTGAGTAGCAATGACCATTGACCTCCACCAAGTTCATAGGTTAAGAATGTCTGAAACTGTACCTCCACTCCCCATATGCCTTGATGGCATACACAGAGACACCTTCAGTTATGATTTTTTATATTTCATTTCTATACAGAGAGCCTTGAACTGAGACAGTTCACGCTGGGAGACCAGACACCATATGTGAAAGCTGTGCGTGTGTTTGATTTGAACCAGGGGACATGTATCCCACTCTCAGCACAAAGTCTCCAGCAACCTCCAAGTGGTCTAGCAGTGAGGGTGCATCATCAGGTGGTGCTAGAAGCAGATGCATGCCTTGAAAGTGATGACTTCCAAATGGTTATTAGGACAAGACTTTTTGGCAAAGGGTAAGTCACACAGTTGAGTCACTAAAAAAAGGGACAGTGTGTTGTGGAGCAGAGTCAAATGAAACAAAATGTTGCAAGGTGCAATGAACTTCACTGCACTGTACTGTAGTGTACTGTACTGCAGTAAAATGAAACAGACCTGTTCTAAAAGGTAACACATGTGTTAACATACTGTTCTTCCACAACACTTAATTGCTTTTAAGAAAGTTATTATTGATTTTTTTAATCTTACAAATGTAGACCACAAAAAAATGAAATGACCTAATTTTGATTTTTACATACCAGACTCTTTTGCAGAACAGGTAAACACATGTTCTTGAATACCAGTATGCCTCTATTTTACAGCATGCATGCACGCTTGTGTGCACACATACACACACACACACACACACACACAGAAGCATAATTCTGAAGTATTTTTTGTCATATCTGTTGCTAGAAACTGCAGTGTGTGGAATGTTTATTTGGTCCCAGAACCATTTTCCTTAAAATTTAAGCCAGGGAAACATGATTTTGTTTGACAAGTAAATGCTTCATAATGAATTGTAGTTCAAACAATGAACATGACACTGTAGTGACATTAACACATGAATACAAAGAATGGGAGATCTGTGAGGTACTATGATTTTCATTTATCAGAACTGATTCTGAGACAGTGTTTTCTTCGACTAATTGTGTTTTAGGTTTTGTCCTGCCAGTTAACAGTTTATTGTTTGTGGCAATATTTTGCTGGTCTCTGAAAACACCTAGTTGATTTTTGTTGTCCTTTGATCCATGTGACTCCTGATCAGTAAAATACTTAATAGTCTCTTTATTTTTTAGAGCTGGAATGAGAAACTTAATGTTTTAAATGTGCAGTTAGTCATCAGCAACTCATTTAATTCGTTCCATGTGTAATTATTCTAAAAATCAAACCTTCCTTTTGTTCAATGCAAATGGCACCCTGAGTTGTCAGAAGGTGGCAGGTAGAATATCCTTCCTTTGACACTATCAAAATTAAGAAGTATGAATCAGAAGTGGCTGGTGTTTATAAGCTAACTGTAAATTAAATTAAATTTTGATGCATATCTTTTCTCTAAATGGCTACAGATATATTGAAGTTCAAAGAGAAAGGGTCTAAATTAAAGTGTAGAAATATTACGATGTATGATATGCAGTTTTAAATGATTGTTGCAATGTTTGTAAGAATTTCTTCTGAGTACTAATGGTAATTGAAATACACATGTATTTACTCCTTAGTGGTGGATTGGATCTGGATGTAGCAGTGGAGAAACTGAATATTAGTGGAAAAATTTATGCAACATTGACACTGGATATGGACGCGCCTTTCCCACACATCACTCACTTGAACCTGACGTTTATAGAGCAACCAGAAGTTTGGTTCAGCATTCGTGTGCTTAAGGTAAAGTCAAGTTGATTTTTTTTAATGATCAGCAACCACTAAGTATTGTTGAGGTGAACTGCAGTAAAAAATTGTGATAACATTTTTATGTTATAATGCTTTGATCTGGCTAGGGGATGTACTAGCAGACCACAAAATCTAGATGGATGTTAAAGCAAGAGTTGCACTTCTTAATTCAATGAAAGCTGTTAATGTTGTGATTGGAATAAATGGTGTGAATTATGTAGCCAGGGCTACCCTAGTCCACTCTGTGGCAACAGGAGCCCCTGCAGTCTCAGGGCCCTTGTGGCTAAGCAACTTGAAAATTCCAAACTGTGCAGTACCTGGATGTATATGTATGTGTAGGATTGCTCATAATATGTAATTTCTTTCACGGTTCAGATGTAATAATAATATTAATTTACAATTGCTTGCAGCTGCTCATCTGACCCATACAATTTATTGGCAGGCAGAAATGGCAGTAAACAAAATGAATAGTAAGATTTGAGGTTCTTGTTTGGTGAATGTGAAGATTACTGTATACTTGGATGTCATGCTGTACAGTCTAATGGAAAAACATTAACATTTTAGTTGGAGATTGCAGGTTTCTTCAGAACATTGGTAACATTTTGCCAGACTGCATGAGTTCACATCCCAGTAGACAGTAATCTTAAATTTAATATCAGTTGGGCTATGCATTGTGACTGTAATTACCCACATACAAAACAGATGCACACAATTAACATGAAATCAAAAGTCATCCACTTAGAACACTCCTACATGTTTCAATGATAAATTGCCATCCTCAGGGAGACATTTTATTCTACTCTAATTTTAAAGTAACAGTTTTGCACAACTTGATTCCTTTGGGTTGAAAACTAAGATATGCGATATTTATGTGCATATAACCACATACAATATAAACAGTGAAATACAGATCAGTATACAGTGTAAGTTGTGTATATAATATCAGGATATACATTGACATAATTTTTTTCTATTTTACTTTTAAATTCACTGTTTTGAAGGACTTGATCCTTTTGGATCAAAAACTTCAGTTCTAGGTGTTTCTGTGTATATAACCACATGCAATATAAACAGTGGCACATCAGTGATTTTTATGCAAGAATATGTCAGCATGACATTATGTATAGTATTCACGTTTTTATAGTTATAGTTGTCATTGTGTTTTTTAACATTGTGTAAACTGGATGTGTTAATTTTGTATTCATTTGTATTAATGTCTCCCTGAGGATGGCAGTTTATCACTGAGACATGTAGTACAGCTCATGTATATGGATGATTTGTGATTTTGTATAAACTGTGTGCATTTCATGGTGTGTGTATGTGATTGTAGTGAAGTTCAGAATTAACCAAAAAGAAGGTATTTTATATGGCTGTGGCTTTCATTGTGAAGCAAAATATGTGACTTTTTATCATGGCTCATAGGCTTAATGTAAATAATGACTTTTAAGACAATATAAATCAGGGGCAGTAGAACATAAATTAGAACATGAAAAAGAAGAAAATTAGAGAGAGAAAGGCTTTTAGAAGAGTCTGTAATGATTTAGCATTCTGTGGCATAAAAAGTTATGTATGTCAACATGTGTCATAAGTAACATTACTGATTTTAGTGGAAAAAGCATAATTTTGCAAGAGGATAATTCTGAGGTACATAACTGATGTTACGTTTGTAGACTGTTTAATAATTGTGAATCAACTGCTTGGTTTGATCCAGTGGCTGATATATGATGTATAGTAGTGACCCATTGGCTTGTTCACTTCAGGTCATACGTTGATTGTACCTTTGTTGCTCATGAAAACTTCCTGGGAACGAGATTATTTATAGAACTGAAGAATCATGAAAATATATAATGTTGCAAGTTAATTTACTTATTCTGTGGAAGATGATGCATTGTTGTAAAATTTTAATTTCATTTCAACAGCAGCTATTTGAGAATGGTTTTTGTTGATGACATTACATTAAAAAAACACCAGAATCTGATTGCATGACAAAGTAAGGAGAACTAGAAGTTTTTGTGAAGGCTGTGGCTGACCCTTACCTCTTTTCCTTCTTCTCTTACCTCCTCCACACTGATGCACATTGAAGTCTGATGTATTAGTGAAATATTTCTACAAAACCCTGCATTTTGTAATTAGTAATCTCTAATTTGTGCTGCTTTGCACATAGAGATGAAATAATTCATAGGACTGTAAGCCTAGCAGCTTCATTACATAAGTTTTTCATTTAATTTCACTTCACTATTTTATTGCCATAAAACTGGTGTTTAAGACAGCATAAACGTCACTCTAGGTTGATGGTGGATGGAGGAAGAGCAGATTCCCTATTGCAGTAATGCGGAGTGCAGTGATAGTTCATATGTGGAAACTTGCAGTGTTGTACTGCTCCGATACTCCTCTTATTAATGTCCTTATTATTGTATTGTGACTGTAGGGGTTGAATTTAGAATAACTGATTTTATAATATTTTTACTAAATAGGCTGTCCAAATAATGGAAGTTCCAATTCTTAAAACTTGGATACATGCGCTGGTAATGAATGCTGTAGTGACATCATTGGTAGATCCTGGCAAAGTGGATCTGAACTTGACCTCTCTTGACAGACGAACTCCAAGCCAAGATGTTGGAGACACATTTGCACAGGGAGTTCTTACAGTTACTTTGTCAGTAATGCAACCAGGTGAGTGACAAATGTCAGTACTTGTTTCATCAGTCTTTGTAGCACATCTGACCCCATTTTCACAAGAAGAGTTGTTGAATGTGTCTATAATGGCACCTGTCCTCAGAGACGTATGTACCGTGTACTTTTGTCCAGTTATTCTTATAGTGTTATTTATGCAGAAAGTGTTTTTGTGAAAATCGGGGGTGGGGGGGGGGGTTGTGGTGTTTTGTCTGTAGCATAAGAAATAATAAAATAATAACAATTATTTTAGTTAATAATTAGTAGACTTCTGAAAATCTACAAAGAGATTTAAAAAAAAAAACATCATAAAAGTAATACATGATGTGATAAGGGGAAAGGAAAACCTTCTATCACAGCTGAACTTCAGTGGTTATTCAATCTCAAACTGTACTACATGTTTTGGCCTTATGTGGCCATCACCAGGTACTTGTGTTTGTAACATTTTTGGGGGACCTCTGTATACACAAATTCTAAGTAAGATTGAAATAACCTTTTAGAGAAGTTTAAACATGTTTTGAGCCCAATTCTTACCAAAACATGCTAAATCTGTGTTGAAATATATTGCAAACAGCTATTTTAAATTAAGCATTTCCTTAAAGATTATGTGTTATTGGTTTCTTATCCCCCATTTTATGTAAATGTGAACATGTTCATCAGATTTCTGTTGGTAGTGTTCAATAACATCTTTGTTTATTTCAAGCAAGCACGAAGTAATTTTATCCAAAGATGAGGTTGCTTTAGTTTTATTTAAGGGGAACTTGCTGCTCTTGTCTTCAGAGTAGGAAATATTTATTTATGAGATAAAAATAGTTCATGGGTTTTAAAAATATGAAACCTTATTTTGTACACTTCATATGCAATCCTGTCATGTTCCTTTGGTACAGGTTGTAAGCTCACTTAACCTGGTTTGCAACTGAAGTCATACTTGGATATTCCTGCTATTATACTGGGGGGGAAACAGTTTATATGTATGTAGGACAAACGAGCCGTAGCCTGAACATACGTTTCCAAGAACATATAAGATACATTAAGAACAACAATCCCCAGTGAGCATATGCCCAACACATTCTACAAAACCAGCATGAATATGGCCAGATGAATAGTACAGGGTGTTTCAAAAAGAGCTTTACAACTTTGAAAGCGTATAGAAATTTATACAGAGGACATACACTACGTTTTGAACTGTCAAAATGTAGCAAAACACACCGAGTTTTACCTCGGATAGTTATGGTTCATTTGACTTCCACTGGTAATGCGGCAGACTGCCACATTTGCAAAAGTGACGCCAGAGATGCTACGTAGCGTGTGGCAAGAGACTGACTACAGTTGGGACGTCTGCCGCATTACCAGTGGAAGTCACATTGAACCATAACTATCCGAGGTAAAACTCGGTGTGTTTTGCTACATTTGGACAGTTCAAAACTTGTATATGTCCTCTGTATAAATTTCTATATGCTTTCAAAGTTGTAAAGCTCTTTTTGAAACACCCTATATAATGACCTTACTAAAACCTCTAAATAACCCAAACATGCTCATCCCCTACGAACAATAGTACATCCAAACCCTCTACCAAGAAGGCAAACTCATTCCGGAGCAAAGCCCAGGAGAAATAAACCCACTATTTCAAACGGTCATTAACCCTCAGCCCCAACATACCACATGAACAGACCAGTTGTGCTTCAGCCTGCAACACGGACACTACTCAAACCCAGCCGCACCAAATCTCCCAACACGCAACGAACCGAAGTATGTACAATCTCAAATTCACATAACAAAGTACATTAACAATGCACCAAATTACCAATCAACCAACGAACATACCACACACAAGAGGACACAATGATCACAAAGCATAAAAGATAACGGTCAATATCAATAAAAATACGCCTACCAACTACAACAAAGTGACAAACCACATCACACCAAACACACACCACTAAACGCCATAAATTTACACTAACGCTAAATCCTCCGTCTTTACAGAACAAAACGACTGATGTGGTAATTCAACAGCACAGTTGCAAGCTCCTGATGATGGATATATTAATGTCCGAAACATGTTGAGTACATAAGAAGTTAAATAAAATAGCAAGTGACATCAAGTTGGTCTTTTATTCTTCAGCTAGTTTGTAAATATTTTTCATTATCCACACAAATTATTTTGTCTGAAACAAATCTTTATTATTCGGTATGATTTGGAGTTCTTGATAACCTCATAGTTCTCCAACTCTTTAGCAATCTGATGTTGGTGTAGGTGAAGGAATCTTCTTTCTTTTGGTTATGTCCATTGTTTTAATTTTACTAGAGTACTGCAATTAGAAGCTAGCCATGCTTACATCTCCAAGTAAAGTTAAGCACCTAATCTCCTCACCAAAACCCTGTATGCATTTTTTTTTCTCAATATGTGCCACATGCCCAGCCAGTCTTGTTCTCCTTAATTTTATCATCCCAAAAATACTTGAAAGTTGTCATTTTGAATTTTCTCCCTTGTCCTGTTCCTTCCAGCTCTTAGCCTCAAATATATTTCTCAGCACTCTTATCCTGTGTTCTTCCCTGAACTTGAGAGACCAAGTTTCAAACCTGTATAAAACAACAGACTATTATTTTATAATTCTGTATAATTTACTATATTCATCCTTAGACAGACAAAGTAAGACAAAAGGTTTGTGAACTGACCGGTGGCAGCCATTTTCCGAGTTAAATTTGTTTCCTTATTTCTTCATGCAGGCAATTTTGATTTGTTAGTGTCTTTTCTAAATGTTTGAACTTGGCCATATTTTCAGAGGATTTATTAGCTTTATTTATGTTGTGATTTTGTTCTGAATTGTGTTTGCAAGATGAGATTATATTTTCTCATTATTTATTTCTAAATGTTGGTTTGGTTCTGCCAAACAACAGTAACATTATAAACAGTTTCCAAGATAGTGTAGTTGGTATTGAAATATCTCTAGGCTGGATGACTGAAAAATGGAGGTACATTCCTAACAGAGGCAAGACATTTTTAACTCTTCCCAAGCATCCAGACAAGTTCTAGCACTCACCCACCTTCTTGTTCTGTGGGTACCATGAATCTTTTTCCATAGGAATGAAGTAGTTGGGACATGAAACTAACCACCCTCCTGAATATGGTGCCTATTTGAAAAGTGTGTGTGTGGAGCTGCAGTTTCACATGATTTCATGGTATGCAGAGGGAAACTGCATGCACAGGCATAGGAAACCAAGTTGGTACAGTGTACTCTCAAATATTTGGGGTAATAATGGGCAAGGAGTTGCATGGATTATTGAAAAAAGGCAGATAATCAAAAACATATTGCGACACAACAAAAAGAAAAATGTAATTTATTACCATATACATAATACATTGCTAGCTTACACTTAATGCTTACGTGAATAGTGCAAGTTCTGTTTCCCTTCGAGATTACCTAATAAAAATAAATAATAAAACTAATTTATTTATTACATATATAATGCATATGTAGCTGATGCTTTTTGTTTACATAAACAGTCCACAGTTTTGTTTATCTTTGGGATTCCCTAATTAGCCATGCAATACCACCTTGGATTTTTCTAATTGCAGTTATGTATTATATTCAGAGTCCCATTAATTCTTGTCCTCGAACAAAGTGTTGGCACACTTTATTGCCATGCTGTGATCAGTGCACTTAATAATTTTTTCATCTTCTTTCACTTCATCTGCTTTTCCTCTTACAGTTGTTTTGTTACACAAGAAATAATGTTTGAATAACTCTTGTGTTGATCTCCTTTTTTATGTGAATGGGTTAGCAACCAATAATCAAGGCTTTCTTTGTCAACATTCTCAAAACTTACTAGGTTTTTATCAAATTTGTTATCTTGGGTATTTAATCTTCTTTTTAGAATCTGTCAAAATTGTATATTTAACATTAGGAATTTTCCTCTATGATTTAACAAGTGTTACTAATTTTCATTTCAACCATGCCACACAACACCTTGTATAACATCCACTATTGTCATATTTTCCCAAAAGGTTATAAAATTTTATCTTCATTAACAAGAGCTTTTAGAAGGCCATTCAATAATATTGTTTTATTGACGGTATAACTCCTTGAACCATAGGTTGAATTAAAGAAGTGGTATTCAGCGTCAAAAATTTTACACAGATCAATCCATCATCTGTCTTCAGTATAGTTTTATTTTGACATGTTGGAGCTTTATCTATAAGCTGTATTGCTTTTTGAGACAATCCTATGTTTTTTTTTTCAAAAATGGCCAGACTTCTGGGCACCACTTGTTATTGAACCAATTGTCAAAAATGTCTCTCCAGTTTGGTTATAATAATGCGTAGGGAGATTGTTGCCATTGGTGCCCTTAAATGATCTAGGGATGTTTTCCCTGTTACTAGAAGTTTATTTTTATTATTTCCAGACACATCCCACAACATTGTTGAAGGTTCTTGAGAAGAGTTGTCCTAGAGCAGATTTTTCATTCATGAGAGCTAATGTTTTTGTAGGCAAACCTTTCCAGTATGCTACAGTTGTATCTGCATTATAGATTTCATCAGACTGCAAATTCTATTCTTCAATACATTTCAGAAATTCTTTGCAAAATGTGTCAACAGATGCATTGAGTTTTTCTCCTTGCACAGCAAGTTTACAAATTCCATGTCCTTTCTTAAATCTGGCAGCCAACTGGAGGAGGCAGAGAATGTCTTCTCTGATCCCAGTGCTTCGTACAAATCTTTGGCTTTGTGTGTACATTGGGCTAGAAATAGGTATTCCTTACTATTGATGTCACAACAAATGTATCTTTATTTTAAACTATTTATTGCTGTAGTTCTTATTGAAATTTTGGTGTAAGCTCCCCAAAGATGCCAACAGTGCTGAAACATGTAGGAACTAAGTAATAAAGAGAATAATTTCAAGTGGATTGACTATGTAACATACAACTGGTTTACAATACACGTTGTATCTATGTTTATACATAAAGTACTAATCCAATTAGAAGACGTGCCACATAGATATACAAACAGTGGAAAGTATGAAGTCCGTACCATGCCTCCTTGTGATGGCATAGGGTGGTAAAAAAGAAATAAAAACAAACCATGCTGAATGGAGGAATGTTTAATTTGACTATATTTGGAAACTGAGTTCATCAAATAATTCATTACACATGTATATCTGTTGATGGTTATGTAGGGTTCTCCCACTACTATTTTTATTTTAAAATGTTGCCTATTGATGTACAGTGACATTTTAATATTTCATTTTTCTTTGGCATAAATATAATTATTTCAGGTTCAAATAATATTGTAAAGGAGAGGCTTCTTTCTCAAGTTACCTTTTATATTGTTGTAATATCGCTTTCAGTGGCTGAAATTGTCAGCTGAAACATGTTGCAAATGTGAGAAGTAAATGAATTTCAGAATGTTTGTGGTGTTGTATTAGATAACTATAGAATATGTTAATGTAAAGAATACAGACTGTAGAATTGCCCATTTGTTGGTGTTACCAAGTTTTAAACTTCCAGCTTCCTTTTGTTTTTGTTTATGTCTCTAACTGTTTGAACAACAATGGTATACTCCCTGGCATGATTAGGATTTCCCTCTTTCAATTTTCTTTTCAATTCAAGATTTTGTTTTATTGTGAGCAAACTTTCTTCCATTTTTCAGCCATTTTACAGTGTGCAACAAATGTTACGAATGTTTACAAAATTGTAAACAATGTTGCAGATAGATTTGTGCACAAGAAAAACACTTACCACCACCATAGCTAGATGTAGGCTGAGAATCATGTTGTCTAACACGCAGTAGCTACATGTTCACTGAATAAACATGAATAGGCATGGAAGATCCTGATTGCTGTATTGAGGATTTTGATTGAGCAGTTGTTGCTAAATCATGTTATTTCCCACTTTCATCATTAGTCATGAGCAACTTACGATCCTGCACATTTAACCTGCAAATCATAAAGCATTTATGGTTGCTGTTCTGTCAAATATACGTCATTTTTTTAGGTCATGTGCCTGAAGATGCCCGATGGCTAGTTCTAACACTCGGTGAGCAGCACCAGAAAACTTCACATCTCTCCCCACGATGGCAAGAAAGTTCTTCCTTCTTAATTAATTCTCTTCAGACAGATAAATTAGTTGTGAAACTGAAGAGTAAACAACTTGTCCATTCCATAACAGTGGCACAGTTTGAGCTTCAGTTGTCAGATTACAATTTGGATAGTGTACATGTGTAAGTACAAAGGTCACTTAATTCGTTCCTGTCTGCAGTGTTGACTATATTGATGTAACTATCCAGAACTTATATTTTGTATATTTCATGTGATTTGTTAGTTATTGAACTTTTTATGCATGCTTTCAATACTCACTGAAGTATGTGGGAAGAACTTTGAATTTGATAATATTTTGTAAGGTTTTTAGAACATGTAATGAAAGTATGTAATAAAGCATCATCACTGTATTATCATTGTAAGTTTGTGCATGGCAAATATGAATAATATAAAAAATGCCATATTTACTTGAATGCAACACCAGGGTTTTGTTAAATTTAGTGCTTAAATATGTGAGGTTGTCTTAAATTTGCATATGAAGCACCAAACCAGACCTGCGGAGCCTAACCAAGGCCTGCATCACCAAATCATCATGTATATACAAAAGAGAGATCAGAGCATGACTAAAGTTAACTGACACAATCTTTTTTTGGGGACTTCATCAATCATCTAATTTTTAAAGAAACAATGTTTTGAAACTCTCTGTGTATGTTTTCAGTCTGAGAAGCACCTAACTTGTTAGACCCCTTACATTGAACTATTCTCAATCACAGGGCACCACAAGAACAGTAACTTGTTAAGATGTGCACCTGAAAACAAATCTAACCAACCAGAAAATGGCTTTTGAAAAATTAAAAATTAACTACAAGATTCAAAAATAAATCCTGGACCAATCCACAAAGTAAAAACTTAAAAGAGCCATGAACTCAGACTGATCAGACCACAGACACAACACACAAATCCAGAACACATGTATTTAAAATTCTTAACACCATCTGTGGGGAAAATTGTGAATCTTCATGAGTTCAAGGAAGTTTATAAACCGAGAAATATGAGTGTGTTATTTAGTCATTGTGTGTCATAATGGCATGGCAGTGTGTTTTACTAGAAGTGACTGTGCAGAGGTTTAAGAATGCTGTATATCAAGTGCAGTGGATGGGATTGATGATGATATGTTTTGGCATGAGAGTTAAGAGGATGGGAATGTTAGGAGTGTGGGTGAGGAAGTTGAAGGCACTGACTGTGAAGGTGGAGACCTTGACACAGATTGGTAAAGGTAGATAGAATATGACATGCTTTGTGTGTTAAGAGTATGAAATGAATAGTAAAATATTTTTTCTAAGCAGACATTTTATTTTTGGGTGTCATCTTATATTTGGATAAATACATTTTCCATTGCAGACATGCTTTATTTGGTGGGTCATCTTAGGTAGTCTTCATGCATGCGGGTAAATATGGTATCATTTTTTTACCTCAGAAATAAATTTAAATATTATGCCCATTAGCCCCTAAAATTTGGAATGTGAGAAGAGTGGAAGTTTTTATCAAACTAGCATGTGTGTAGCTGTAGGTCCTCTAGTGGGCTTTCCTTCCATTGTCTTATACATTGAATCACTGAAAACTGTTATTGAAAGGGCTACAAACCTTTAGTACAGTTATATTTATATACATTATACAACCATCTGAGCACTAGTTAGCGCTTGTAATATTAGTGCAATTATGTATTCTACATTCACAGAGTGGAGACGTCTTTACCCAAGAAACAGACACCTTCATATTCCATAAACTTTCCAAATATTGGTGTAAGGTTAGAATATACAGCACTGCCTCCTATACTGTTGGAGCAACCAGCAGGTTGGCCTGTTCCTGAAGCAACAGAAGGTGGTGCATTACATGGTATGTTGCATCTTCACTGGAACCACTTATCACTTTCCATAATAAAATGCACACAGGATGGGTTGGACTGGCATCCTGTGTGTTTCTTAGGAACCCAAAGTTCCTGAGTATCAGTTCTACAGTGCCTGTTTCACACTTAAAGTCCGAAGGTTACAATGCAACCTGTACTGCTGTGTGTACTTGTGTGAACATTTTGTCTGTTTGTGTGTGTGCGCACACGCACGCGTGCACATGTGTTGGGGGGGGGGGGGGGAGGTTGAATGACTCTTTTCCTTTCCCCAAATTTTTCAAAAAACAACTTTTCTTTCTTTAATTAAAACTTCCAGTTTTTTTTTTTTTCTCTCTCTCCCCCCCCCCCCCCCCCCTAACAACTGGACTTCAAGTTGCTTC
>Ga0131853_10013649_pt1 | contig 14897 bp, 13 predicted proteins | sample TergutLab28metaG_FD_92764 | JGI IMG/M metagenome (GOLD analysis project Ga0131853, IMG submission 92764) | Labiotermes labralis P1 segment gut microbial communities from Petit-Saut dam, French Guiana - Lab288 P1 (version 2) (version 2) | ecosystem: Host-associated > Arthropoda: Insects >... | reverse complement strand
GCCAGCCCAATCCAGTCCATATACCCACATCCCACCTCCTGGAGATCCATCCTAATATTATTCACCCCTAGGTCTCTCCAGTGGTCTCCTTCCTTCCGATTTCCACACCAAGACCCTATACACCTCCCTCTCCTCACCCATACGCGCCAAATGTCCAGTCCATCTCATTCTTTTCGATTCCTGTCTAATAGTTGTCTTGAAAATATTCTCTCTCCCCACTTTTGCATTAAAGTCTCCTAGTAACCTTTTCATATTATATTTCGGGAAGTGATCGAACACCTGCTCTAATTCCTCATAAAATTTCTTATACACATTAATTAATTAATGTATTAATTTATTTGTAATTCTACTATCAGATGATTGCCAATACTCGATATGGAATTCTTACTTAAAAAATTATAAGCCTCATAACTGATAAGCCTACAGTCAACATGGCACGTTTATCGTCTATAAACATATAGATTGTCAACATGGAATGTTTGTCATCTCTGCAGTACATTACACGGTCAACGAAACAACTGTTTCGTTGACAGAGCGTCCCTTATCGATTAGAATCGGTAGAAGGTCTATTGCTCTGTTATCAAAAACTGATGTTACCATCATAACCATCATCGTCATTATCACTACCATTAATAACCTTTTTGTGACGACTGAAATAAATTCTTCGATATTCATCAGACACTTCAAGGACAAATCAGTTCTTCTTCCATAGCAATGAACACAGAACTTAAAGGAATGAGCAACATTTGAAGTCACCAAAGCTTACGTTTTTAACAAATAACTTCAGTGAATGAACTGAGAAGCATGCAGGTTAATCAGCTAACACTGAGTAACATTAACAATCCAGCGAAAATGGCTGTCAAAGGTTGATTTGAAAGTTGTTAGTGTTAAGAGCACGCTCAGTAATATATAATACAGTAAAGTAGAAACCAAACGGATGCCGAACACTTACACATCACGACAAAATGCAAAGCGACTTCAAAATTAGGGAGTAATTAACCAAGTATCAGACAGAATGGGCGAGATTGGGCTTTAGTACTTTCGTAACCTAAGTTTGGAACGCAGATTTCTTTTTTTACTGTCTGAAGCAATTATTACAATCTGGGCTGTGGAAATTCACGTCCATTAACACGGAATATGATTCGAACAGTTGGGCGATCACCGTTTATTGAGATGCTGAAGCTCTTATCTAAATAGGTTTTCGCAAATAACGCCGTAAAATTAAAGCTATTTGTCACTCGAATCTGTTGTAAGAATTCTGAAGCATATGACTTGGTTATTTACATAGAAGGTACGTTTTTCACAAAACAGGTGGGGGGGGGAAGGAAATCACTTAAACCACTTGAGCCTTCTTGATACATTCATAAAATTTTATTGAAATATTCTGCACATATTGCTTGACACTTTCACAATTTGAATGGACGATTGTACAGGACGTTGAATAAGATGAGATGAGAAGAGAAAGGAAAAAATAATGAAAGGGAAGAGAAACGAAGAAAATGTGGAGAATAGAAGGAAAGGGCAAAAAAAAACAGGAGGAAAAGGACGAGAAAATAAAAGGACAGACAGAAGACGAATTAAACAATGACTGAGAAGAAAAATGTACAAGTTATTGAGTAAGATAAGGCTTCATCTGATTACCGGAATGTGAACGGGCCGAATTCCTTTGAGTTCCCATCACGTGATTTCCACCTACTAGCACCTCTGAAAAAGACTTCCAAGGTAAAAAATGTAGGTCGAAAGAGGAAGTGGCGGGAAACCTGAGCGCTGGTACCGACAACGACAGAAATGGAATTAAGAAAACTAACAGAATTTAGATAAGTATGATCTGAAGAAAAAAAAATTGAGTCGAATTTTCACTCCATTAGAATTTTGTTCTGTGGTTTTTAGAAATAAAATAAATTTATCCGACATTTAAACTCTTCAGGCAGTTGCCACATAAAAAAGGGCACTAGGCTTATGGGAATGAAAAATATTTAGTGTCACAGTATCAGATTTGCTACCAAGGTCCGACGTATTTATATTAACAAAATACAACAAACCTCTTTACAAAATTACGAGATGTGATGACGGTTGTTAGAAGACACAATGCAATGGCTAAACTTGTAATTGAAACCAGCTTGGTGCACACTTCTTCATAGTATGTTTAAGAAGAAATGTGCACCAAGTTGGCTTTAATTACAAGATTATACAAGGACGCACGGTCAATAAAACATGAAACTTACTTAAAGAATCAGTATAGAACTGACGTGATGTAAAACACTTTTATATCACCTGAACACTTCAGGCCTGTAGACACAGAACAGGAGGGGGAAATGTTTCGTGTGATTAGGCAGACTAGAATCTTGCGTGTTGTTGAGGAACCAAACAGTATAGAACACAACACCCGTAGGCCCTCCTTAATGGGCGGGTTTCTGCTGTACATTATGGTTTATCATATGAGAGCTTATTAAGCTGATACATCTTACGAGAGTTGCAGAAAAAATATATGAAGAGGGAAAGAGAAAGATATAAAATAAGGAGTGTACGAACAGAAAATACAGGAAGACATGAAAAGGAGGGTATGGAAAATGTGATTTGTGTTCATATTGTGTGGTCAGAGCTGGAAACATGTGCAGTGTGTACAGATGAGTGACAAGATGGCTTGGGAATTGCATGTCGATGTTGAAGTAGTTCCGATTGATCCGTTGCTGGATATCAAGTTAAAAAATGTGGAGAAATAATTATTCAAGTGTCGCATTCCAAGAGTGTAGCAGTAGAAAATAAATTATTGTTTGCTTACTTTATCCGTAAAGATTTTGTTTAAAAAAACAACATAGTGGGAAAGGACAGGTGTGCAGTGGGTTCTGGTGGGGACAGCTGAGTGAAATAAACCACTTGGAAGACTTTGACGTAGATAGGAAGATAATATTAAAATGGATCCTCAAGGAGTGGGGTGGGGAGGCATGGACTGGATTGGTTTGGCTCAGAATAGGGGCAGGTGGCTGGCGCTTGTGAATGCGGTAATGAACTTTCGGGTTCCATAAAATGCTAGGACTTTCTAGACTAGGTGAGGACCTGCTAGCTTCTCAGGAAGGAATCTGCTCCATGCATCTAGTTAGTTAGTTAGTTGAAAGCAATGTCGACTATGACAATGACGATGATACAAGAGTGTTGATAGTAAAGTCAAGAGTAATATATTATTAAAATCATCCAACCGAAAGTATAGAATATTATCAGAATACTGTAAATTAACCAAATCTCATATGAAGTTAAATAAGTATAAGTTTGTTAGAGGCGCCTATTTCATTACACAAAAGTTTAAAATTCCGATTTGGATTACAATAATAAAATTATACAAAAATTTAGCTGTGTGTATCACAAACATTTCCAAGTATGTGTGCGGGGAGTACAGAGCCGTAAGTAACGATTATTGTTATTATTAAATAGTAAAAGTAGCGACAAACACGTGGGTAACTTTATAAAATATTTTTGGCTGGAATTTATGTAGCTGATTATCGGTTCAATCTGTATCGTGTCTACAAAACTCTGCCACTGGATCCTTTGAATCCACATTCTCATACTGCGTGTCCTTTAATTGTCATTTTGACTGCATTCTTCCCTCTACGTCAGCGTCTCGCAAGTTACTGTTAGAGATAGTCTGATTTTGATGTTAAATATTTGTCCTCTCTCTTGTATGCGTGTTAAATGATTTTTCCAAACCATCCTCTGTTATTTGAAAACCCTAACAATGTTAAGAGAAACTTACAAATTCTGAAGCTCTTCGTTCCTTGAGTTCTTCAGTCGTATTGTTACTTCCTGTTTCTTAGTTCGAAAATTCTGTCAGTCCTTTCTTTTCAGACCTCTTCACCCGACATCTATGTACACGTGAGCACTAATCAGATACTTCTCTACAGGTTCATATAGAGAGCACAGTATACAGGAGCGTTGTTGTTGTTGTTGCAGTGGACCAGACATCAGCTTGTCTCCAGAGACTAGCCACCCCTGGTGACAGACAACCCTCCGGGCACCCGAGGGCTGCTGCTAACGTTGTGCAGATGGCTCCCATCAATAACTAATATTTATTGCCGACGGCTGCTGCGAGCTTGGACCCAAATGGGAGAGACGTAACTACACGGTGACTGGAAAAACACAGCAACGGTGTTTTGGTAAAAAGGTATTAAAGGCTGTAGATTCTTGGCACTGAACGAGATGAGGGATGATGACCAAGACCCATAAGTACACGCTTATGTGAAATTGTTTCTGTTTTACGTCGTGAAGGTGGGAAAATGGAGGTATAGCTCTTCATATTCTGAATCGCGGCATAGAGTTTAACTGAAATGACTGAGGTTCCGTTCTTCTGAGGTGTGACGGCGAGTCACTGGATAACAGATAGCCGACGTTTCGAGACAGCATACGGATGTCACCTTTAAGATTCGAGAAGTCTAAAACCTTTCGACCTACCATTCAAATATATTAAGCTGTATTTCGGACTAGCAGTAATTAGTGACAGTCTTCATTACGAAATTAAACCAAAAATTGCATATGAAAATATATGCATTTATTACATTATACACGTTACATATAGTGACGTTTCAGTGAATGGTCACGAATTAGTAAATAGTGACAGTGTGTTGTTATTTATAGCCAATTTTAACATTATTTTTCTCATCACATTAAGCATGAAAAAGAAATCACAAAGCTCCTACGAAACTAAACACTTTATTGTCCAACTAATGCACAATATATAATATGTAGATACAATAAAAATTACAAAATATTTAGAAGTGCTCCAACATGTTTCGGATCACAGAGGATCCATCATCAGCGGGATTTTTACAGTGCTTGGCTAAAAATTACAAGAATGATTTTATCGTGTCCGTTGACATGGACAAGGTTGGTGTTATGGCAGCATATTGTGACCCGTTGTGCGTGTGTGTAGTTCACTGAGTGCCTTCATGTTGGAGCACTTTTAAATATTTTATAATTTTTATTGTATCTACATATTATTAACTGTGTGTTAGTTGGATAATAAAGTGTTTAATTATCATTGATGCACGGTGCAAACATGAAGACTCCTACGAAACGTTCATAATTTTTGCAACTTGGGGACCCTAAATATATTTAAACAAAATTCGTACTTCAGTAGAGCACAATATAAACAGTGATGATTGTCTGGTAAATAGGAATATTTTTTTTCTACTTGTGAAACATATAATACAAACAAAGAAACAAAAAAAGGATGGAAAAAAATAAGAAAGACAGAAATATCGAAAAGATGAAGCAAAACAACAAAAACAGAGCTTTTCTGATAGTTTGAGAAGAATTGTGGCGCCTACTCAATTATTATGTCTTGTGACGGTTTTTCTTGTGTGAAGGGATGGAAGGGTGGTTCTTAAGGCGCCCTCTTCTGCTAACAGAAAAGATGCAGTGGAGGCACCCAGTCATTCTAAAAAATGACATTCACTGCTGTACGTACTACGGACAAGAATCTGGGATTATTATTGCAAGTTTCGTAAAAACATAACAATATTTAATAATTGCAGAAAATGTTGTAATTTTTAAAGCCATAAGTTTACTGTGATTTTCTTGAATCCGTGGGGCTTGATAGTAAATTTTATGTTACTTTTAATTCAAAGACTAGCAAAATAATCTACAGTAAGAAAGAGTTCGATGTTTGTTTGTTTGTTTATATATTAGGTTTTCATTCGACATCTCATTGCCTATTATGCTGAAACTGGGAAGTACAACATTGTCACACTAACCTCGAAGGCAGATGTCTGGATATATATATATGGGCAGAAGGAAAAGCCAAATGAAACTTACAGTGAAATGGTGTGTGTTTGCAGAAAAGATTAACTTGAATTATATTGTAATTAGTTACCACAGAGAGATCTGGCTCAATGTTAATATAAACATTCAGCTGATATAGCGTAACCGATCAACTGCAACACACTCTAAAAATACACTTCCAGAAATGACCTTCCTTACTTCCTCCCACTTTATTCAGTATGCAGTCTACCTCGTTTATTAACCAGAAGGTTCAGCAGTCTATTTGGGTAACTTAAGAGGTGAAATATTTTCCGTCAGTTTTCCTCTCATACGTCTCTCACTACACTCACCTCCCCCCAAACACTTTGTATGTATTTATGTATGTTTGTATGTATGTATTTATGTATGTTTGTATGTATGTATTTATGTATGTTTGTATGTATGTATGTATGTATGTATGTGTTACTGTAGAAGCCCGAAGATTGGTTAAACCTAGGTTTTACCATCTAGGAAGTGTGTCATCCGCGTTGTGTGTGTGAAACTAGGAAAATGTATGTAGCCAAACACAACTTAAGTTGTGTTTGGCTACATACATTTTCCTAGGTTTTACCGGTAAATCCTAGCACTTACCATAGTGAGGTGGTGAAAGTCTGAAAAATGTTTGGAAACGCTTCCATTTCGGGCTTTTACCAAACCATGTCGGTAAATGCTGGCATTTGCCGACACGTATTGGTAAAAGGCCGTTTTGTTTGTCTTTCATTATGCTTTTTATGTGTGTGTGTTTTAACTTTAAATTATTCATTGAACATGTAAGTTTAAAACATTTTGGCGGGCATTTATATTGCATAATTCTATGAAACTCAATTTTTATATATTTATTGTACCGGGTCCATACTTAAATTAGCTTAGCTTATTTTCGGCACAACAGTCGCAAGCGATACCTGGGTCGACCAGTCCGCGGCCCGCCATAGGGCATGGTTTCGGAAGATGCGTTGTTAGCGCATCGCAGTCCGTTCCGCGGGTATCTGGTATACTTAAATGAACTTTAAATTATTTTTGTTTATTTGAAGACTCTGTGAATGGAATGGGAAATTAAAACAGCATTCTATTATCAGATTAAACTCTACATTTTTCCCCATCAAACCAGTCCGTTACAATAATTTGCCTTTGTGTATTTAAATTTAAACGAAGCCTAGAATAACATTAAATTTAACTGCTTTTTATTTTACTGCATTTACGTAATGTATTAAAAGAAAATGTTCATGAAATAAATGGAACTTATTAATCAGAATTTCCTTGAATATTATCAAATCGTAATTAAACTCACTTGTTACAGCAAGGTTGAATGTTGTGACATTTTGAGTTACAAAGTAGATTGGCTGATTTGCACAAACACATCTTCGTTGTACACTTCTTTGAACAGTTGCATTTTCTGAATCCTTGTCCACCAACTAAAGACAGCTTATTTACCACTTCACGTATATTTATTTCCTCCTTACCAACTACTTCGATGCTTAAAAAAATTTCTTTGCATAAGGTAAATTGGTTTATTGTGTACAACGCGTTTAGTTTACCAAACTTAGTAGCACGTTCATAAAATTCCTCTTCTTTAATGTCTGTGATAACGGCTATTTTTGATCTAAGATCCATCTTCGCTATCTCAATATCTCGTATTTTTTTCTAACATTTTGTCCTAGAGTAGGTTTTTGGAACTTTTTAAAGGAAGTTGCTTTCTTTTCCTTTGCCTGCTCCTCAAGTCCTTCCCTGGCAGCCTTTCGAAACACTTTCACTTTTTGAGTTCTGCTGATAGTTGCAGTTGTCCCGTCACGGGTTTTAGAGATTCCTTCTGGGTGAATTTTTTATTTTGAACTCGATCTTCACTCCCATTGTTACGTAGGTTTCTGTTTCACTTTTATTATCATTACCTTGCAATTCCAATCAAGAGTTGGTTCGTGGTCTGTGTTTGAGTTTCATAGAATTATGCAAGATAAATCACCGCCAAAATGTTTTAAAATTAAATGTTCAATGAATAATTAAAAGTAAAACACACACACTTACAAAGCATAATGACAGCCAAACAAAACGGACTTTTACCAATAGGTGTCGGCAAATGCCATCATTTACCGACATGGTTTAGTAAAAGCCCGATATAGAGGCTTTTCCAAGCATTTTTCAGACTTTTACCACCTCACTATTGTAACTGCTAGGATTTACTGGTAAAACCTAGGTTTTACCAATCTTTGGGCTTCTACAGTAACATATGTATGTATGTATGTATGTATGGATGGATGTATGTATGTATTTATGTATGTATGTATGTATGTATGTATGTATGTATGTATGTATGTATGTGTGTGTATGTACGTATGTATGTATGTATATGTGTATGTATGTATTTATGTATGTATGTATGTGTGTATGTATGTATGTGTGTATGTATGTATGTATGTATGTACGTATGTGTGTATGTATGTATGTGCGTATGTATGTATGTACGTATGTATATATGTACTATGTATGTATGTAGGCTATGCCACCCCATCCCACTTCTTGAAGATCCATTTTAATATTGTAGTCTCATCTATTCGTGTCGTTGTAGTGTTCAACCACTTAATACCTAGTGTTTATCACACTTTTAACACGACAATACCCCGGCTCACTGGGCACATTCATTCCAGAAGAAAATGGCCTACCAGGGATTAGAGTATCATGATCACCCACCCTATTCTCCGGATCTGGCCCCGTCGGACTACCACCTGTTCCCTGGACTGAAAAAAACCAACTGAAATTTCGCCATTTTTCGTCCGAAGCGGTGGTCATTGCTGTCGCGGAGACCTGATTGGACGGACAACTTTCTGAATTTTTTTTGAGTGGCTTGCAAAAGTTAGAGCAACAGACTAAGAAGACTAAGTCTAGCTTCGTGGGGAGTATGTTGAATAAATCCCGAGTTTGGTCGCTGTAGCTTGTTTCCTTCCTGGTCGGGTTAAGGACTTTCCAGCACCCCCTCGTACAGGGAAATACCGTCTGTCTGTTTTAAGAATCATACATAAATAAACTGCACGAGCAAAGTGTAGACTTTTTAGTGTTAAATGTGTGATAAACACTAGGTTTTAAGTGGTTGAAGTGAACACTAAAACGACACGAATAGATGAGACTACAATATTAAAATGGATCTTCAAGAAGTGGGATGGGGTGGCGTAGCCTGCACTGTTCTGGCTCCTGATATGGGATAAATGGCGGGCTGTTGTGGATTCGGAAATGAACCTCCGGGTTCCATAAAATGTGTGGAATTTCCTGGCTAGTTGAATATATGCTAGATTCTCAAGAATGGCTCTGCTCCACGGAGTCAGTCAGTTATTTAGTTAGTTATAAAACTTATTTCGTTACAAACGCATTAAGGATGCAGAGCTCATGAAATGATACGCATAGCTGACAAGCTACATCGCCGCAGCACACAGTGAAATTACTAAGTCTTCAGCAAGACAAAGCTTCTCATTTCTGTTCCCCACTCATTTTGGAACACCAACCAATGTGAAGTTGTACACTTAGGATTTATTCCTAATTTCAAACAGCGCCCACTCTTCCCTACCACTCCACACTACTCTTGGAGCCATTTTGAGTTCCACCTCCTGTATAATTATATGTGGTCATTTGTTTTCATTCCTGCAATTAAAACAGCGGTAAGCTATTTCATGGCTTTAGGGACAGGGTTAGGTTAGGTTAGGATAGGTCATCCTCATTACAGAAGACTAAACTTGTAGACTACTTGATTGTTACCTCATTGTGTAAAGAGGAATATTTTCCGAAATTTCCATTTATAAGACAAATTATTTGAAGTTAGACACATATGTGGAAAGGTCACAGGGTCATCTTCTTAGTAATTAACCAACTTAATTCACAAATACTTGTTTTATAATAAGTTTATTATATGACTCTATACATGTTTCGAGCATTATGTGCTCATCATCAGGAGGTTAAAACTGTATTATACAGTGTCTGGTATCATCACATGAGAGAGTCCTCTCTCAACCTGTACAAGGGACGACCACCTACAGGTTTGATGATACCAGATGCTGTATAATACCATTTTGATCTACTGATGATGAGCACATAGTGCTCGAAACATGTAGAGGCATATAATAAACTTATTATAAAACAAGAATTTGTGGATTGAGTTGGTTAATTACTAAGATTATACTGAGATGCACCGTCAGCAAAACATCAAATTTTGCGTAGCAGGGTCAGTTGCAGGCCATCGAATTTACTACCAGTAAAAAAAGTTGTTTATTATTTGTAACTTGCACTTCAATATTCAATATGGAGATCTACCGTGTTCAGCAGTTTTTTTCTGATGACCCTACTGATAACTTCAGAGCTCACTATATTGTCAGGATTAGGCTCAAAAACCTGACGGGTGCTCAGTTGGCAAGAGATGTTCCCAGCTTTTCCTGAAACTCGAAGGTTTACCAACACCGTATCGGAAGTGTGCCACTGGATACTATCGTGGACCAAACGAATCCAGCGCACACTTAAAACCTGCATTTATAACAACCGTGTTAATATTACTGTCTCATACATGCCTATATTCCCAAAGTTGCCTTCTAGTTTCTTGATTAATATTTTGTAAGCATTTAGCTTGGTCCACGTATGCGACATATTTTAACCATCCTCGTCTCATTGCCGTAATTATCCTAACTTAATTAGGTGAAATACAAGCAATGGCGAATCTCCTCATTTTATAATATTTCTGAACCTCAACTCACTGCCTTTTCTTTTAGGTTAAAAAAAATCTCTTTAAATCCTCTTCTCAAACAGCTTCATTCTACATCTGAGAACTCAAAATTTCACACCAGTATAAAACATAGGTTTAACTCAGTGCCTTATTCATTCAGACGGTCAATTAGTCAGTTCAGTATCTCAAATGATATACTGGTAGCATTTTAGTGTTCTGCAAAACGCAGATATGTAATAACACACCGTGTGAAGGGGCTTGGTGTAAGTTAATATCAGGCGGTACACCAACAGAGATAGAAAAGCGATGTAGCTGGCATTCTGTTTCGTTTCGCTCCGAGGAGAGCAATTCTTCCAGTTTATCATCATTATATAACCCACACATAACAACAGCAACATACATGACATTATATATGAGTAGCTAAGGTATATAAAACGAATAAAATTACCTATCCCAGCTAATTTCATCCGTTAGGTATTGTACATTGCAATTAAACACTGTAAGTCCCACAGGTGCCTGACTACGTTAGTTTCTCTCTGCTAAAACTGCAATTGTTAGGCTAAATTTCTCTGTGTTTTTTTATTTACCTTAAAAAAGAGGCCTCAGGTTTTAAAGCTTTCCGTGATATACTGCTCGCAATTCAACGAGGGGATGGAAATTGGGATTAAATGGTTTTAGGTTCATAAAACGCCTTTATCTGCAAAAACATAGAATACTTCTTTTTCATCAGATATATAAATTATAATTTAGGAACTATAATTACTGATATATGTTCGTTAGGGAAACGATTTGTTCTGTAGCAGACACCATACCCAAAGTGGATTACGCGGTTTAATTGTTTAGCAACACAAAAGGCAATATATGTCTGTATCAAACTTCTGGAAACTGCAAAAATCCGGAAGTTAACACGCATAATTAGCTGATTTATCATTAACCTCGTCACGTAATAAACAGCAGCAGTTCTGTTTGATAAAGAGGAAAAGACAATTCGGATTCACGTTGTTTTTTTTTATTTTAGGATAATAAATAAGCTGATTCACGCTTGAAGATAAATGTAACGGTGAATGTAAAGTTAATGATAGTTTTTTTTTACCAACTTGATGCACAAATTCTTTATTTTAATACATTTATTACTTTCCTCTACATGTTTCGAGCACAATTATGCTCATCTTCAGGAGGACAAGTTGTATTAGTACAGCATCTGGTATCGTCACTCTCTTTAGGTGACTGTTCAGTACACAGGTTAGGAGAGGACTACAGGCAGTCCTTTGTATTGCACACTCGACGCTCATTTATTTCTTTGGCCTTACGATGTGCCTCTCAGGTGACTAGAGTGTGACTCACTTACTGAAAAACACACACACACATTAATAGTATTATACATAGGGAAATTTTATCTTTTAGGTGAATTTAGTATAATCAGCCAAGTGTTTACAGACATCCTCAACATACATAGGGTTGAAGATTTTTGGATTTCATGACAGTGATGGTTTATCTTGCGGTGTCCTGGCATATAAAATCGTGCACACTGGTAGGCGAGTATATATCGAAGCAATGGCTGAAGGAAGTGGACATTGTTTTGTAAAGACAAGAGAGAAGCAACAACATCGTTAGTTACATCTCCGTGGCGATTAGACAGAAAAATAGTCTGTGGGCTGTAAAGTGAAGAATCATGTCCATAAAACACAATCGATTCATTCCTTCAAGTAATGGGCATTGTACTCTTAGTTTCTGACCTCTCCAATAAATGCCTACACCTTTGAATAGTCTGCCTCCGAAAATACACAAATTGGATGGGAACGATCATGCGTGCAGATCCAGATTACTCTAAACTCGTAAGTATCACTAAAATGAGCACAACAGAGCCATACGTACAAAGATTACCACTATTCAGAATAATTCGAAAAGGGTACACGAGAGGGTGGGTGTTATAAACCACAATATAATTCAGCGGAATTGCGTTAGGTCCAACAACAACAACAACACATCAACCACCCAACGATATTCATAAGCGTATCATTGTAGAGGTGTGATTTTAAGGGCTCTTCATCCCTAATGAATATGCCACCACTCTGATATCCTCTCTCATGCTCACTCTCTTTCCATCCCTCAAACTCATTCATATACGAAGCACAACACAAGCATAATCAATGAGCTTTTCACTAATTCAGAATCTCGTCAAGCTAGTGGAGCTACACCGTCGCTCACACCCTACTGACTCACTTCCCCAAACCACCGCACTGCAATTTGAACACGGTGGGTTTGTGCTGATGTAGTTTTAGGGCTGTAGCGATTGAAGTGTTGGGAAAAGTCAACTACTGTAGCATAATGAATCTGAACAAGTCAATAAAATACTGTATACGTCATAAAATGGTATGGATATCCACACATTGTGTATTACGGTACTCAAACGAGTGGTCCCATGCATCTAGTGGGACTCATACTGCTAAATTCCGTTCATAAAACCTCCTACTTTCGTGCAATACTGTAATAAAGTACGTTTCATTTTATACGTCCGCTGCTCAATTTGTGAACTCTCTTTTCTTGCAAGTAGAAACGTCCTCATCGATGTACATTTTTGCTGTTGTTACCGTAGGTCATATTTGAGTGAACAAGTGGGACAAAAAAGAAATATATTTTAAGTTTCGTTTGGTGTGCCTTTTGGAAAAAGAACACAATAAATATCGAGTGACAAAATGGAGGGGGAAAATGTAACATATTAGGCCTGATAAAAATATTTTTTGAGCATTATGGCCGTCGAGACGTATGAAATGGCTTCGACTAGCTCAAGGTAGATCCAGTAATACCATCTGTGAAACTGTCAATCTGCTTATTACCTCAGTGTCGGTCTTTCAAGGGATCTAGTCTAAGAGGGTTTCTTTAAAATAATTGTGTGTGCATTTCTTGTATCTTTTTGGATCTTAGCTTCTTGTCTCGGTGACTTCCTATATTTCAGATTCAGCAAATTATTAGGCGATGTAATGAAACAATCAACGTTCCAAAAAATTCTTCCAATTTTCGAAGTCTTTTGCACGGCTCACAGCTCGTCTACATATTGATCACATAATTTGTAATTGAACTTAAGCAACGTCACACATAGCAACACACTGATCTTCAGCGTAACGTTGATTCTCGCGACAAATAAGGGGCACTGTAATATTTGTTGTTCTGTCACATGCTGATGTCAAGAATGCAGGATTATATGTAAGTGGTGTGGCTCAAACGCTACTTTTCAGCGTTATATCAACTAGAAACGTTAATGGTTATAATAATAAACGTAATTATGCATGGTAAAGAGGTAAAGCTTAGCAAGAAAACCACAGTTCATTAAACACACTTTGTACAACAATTTACAGCAATGCAAATCCCGAATTTCGGAGTTTTAAATGACCCAACTACGAAAATGAACAATTTGAATCATATTACATTAAATCCCGAATTTCGGAGTTTTAAATAACCCAACTACGAAAGTTTCATTAAATCCCGAATTTCGGAGTTTTAAATAACCCAACTACGAAAGTTTCATTAAATCCCGAATTTCGGAGTTTTAGATGACCCAACTACGAAAATGAGCAATGCGAAACATATTACATTAAATCTTTTTCTAGATGTAGTTAAATCGTGCCCAGATTTACATGTTAAAGAATTAAGCAATCGATATGCAAACAAGAATAATCATACTGCCAATTTGTTTTTATGCTATGTGCTATGCTGTACTGCGATACGCGGTGGCGGAGTTGGTTGCACTGTGTTACAAGCCTGAAGATCGGGGGTTCGATTCCCGATGAGGGTCATTGACATCAAACTTCCGGCCATACTATGCCCCTCGAGTAAACTCAGCATCTAATAGAAATGAGTAATAGGGATATCTCCTGTGGGTTTAGAGGCGGCCGGTGCATAAGGCTGACAATCTTATCCACTTCATGTGCCGACTGTCTAGAGATTCTGGGAACCTCGACCTCCTCCATCCTTAAGGACCTATCCAGGCCTGTCATGGGACAGCCATTATAATGCTCTAATGCAAGTTCGTGTTTTACCTCTCCGTTTCCTTTAACAGAATACGAACCTAGTACTTACGCCACCATTTCCAAAATGTTGTCCCTCAATCAGACCCCGCGGTCCAGCTGTGTGGATTTAGAGTCAGCTTAGGTCAGACAAACAGATTACTTACTTACTTACTTACTCCATGGTGCAGAGTCCTTCTTGAGCAGCTAACTGGTTTGCAGCTAGTCAAGAAATTCCCCGCATTTCACAGAACCCGAAGGTTCACTACCGCACTCACAAGCGTCCTCCACCTATCTCTATCCTGGGCCAGCCCAATCCAGTCCATATACCCACATCCCACCTCCTGGAGATCCATCCTAATATTATCCACCCATCTACGTCTAGGTCTCCCCAGTGGTCTCTTTCCCTC
>Ga0131853_10013648_pt1 | contig 14897 bp, 5 predicted proteins | sample TergutLab28metaG_FD_92764 | JGI IMG/M metagenome (GOLD analysis project Ga0131853, IMG submission 92764) | Labiotermes labralis P1 segment gut microbial communities from Petit-Saut dam, French Guiana - Lab288 P1 (version 2) (version 2) | ecosystem: Host-associated > Arthropoda: Insects >... | reverse complement strand
TTCACAATAAGTTTTATTTCATGCCTCTACATGTTTCGAGCACATGTGCTCGAAACATGTAGAGGCATGAAATAAAACTTATTGTGAAACAAATTTTGTGCATCAAGTTGGTTAAATACTTAGGTAAATATACTAAGATGTACGGTCAGCAAAACGTCAAAATTTGTACATATATACCGAAATACATGGCCTCACATCGCAGCGAAAGTTATTCTTGTAGTTTACCGCGATTAGAACCCAATATGTCATATTTTTTTAATGTCCAAAAATGAAAAATGAATTAAAATTAAAGAAAAAGCTCTCCTTATGCATGCCATAAAGGCGTATGGGGAAGTGGACGTATAGTTCTACTCATTCATTACTTGAACCCTGCATGAAGGCGACTGGACCACCAACAAACCTCGACCGCTTTGCGCTGCACAAAACCGCCTCAGGGTATCTCTGAATAGGAGACTGAATTGGTCTCGGAGGGGTCTGAAGGTGTCGAATGGGAGAAAACTTTCGTGCAGTAATTAATGTTTGTCAGATAAAATAAGATCTGAACTTGTGACTGATTAAACTCTAAGCATTTAGAGTTAGTTCGGGTTTGAAGTTAGTACCTTATTTCAGCCACGTGCAACAGACAGACCGCGGACCACAAGGGGACTCTCAGCTAGCAGAAGAAAGTGCAAGAATATTGAGGGGGTTATGCGGGTCTGCCGATAGCGACAGGGCTTCAGGTCTCAAAATTGTGCAGTGCATTAGATCGACAAATATGTTACAGGTTATTCTGAAATGTTGCGCACTGAGTTCAAGCAAGTCTCAATAATTATCCTAAGGGTCTGAAATTTCAGGCACCGTCCGTATCATTATACATAAAATCTTTAACTGTCTGAAGCACATTGGTCACAACGCGTACCGTTGTAACAACAGTTTCAACACACAGCATAATTTTGTGTTCACATTCTTCTCAAAATTAGCAGCGATTATTTTTATATAAACCTTAACTGATTGGCCTTTGTAATGGAGCTGTAGAATGCAAGATTTCAGGTTCTTATGGCGGTGATGCTGAAGATTTAAGCATTTGGGAATTTGAAACCATTTAGTTGGGTAAATAAGAGCTTTTATTATACCGCTTGACCCAGAAGAGTTAACACTATAATATTTCGAAACGTCGGTAACTATTCATAGTAGAAACGGCTTTATAAATCAGAATACTTAAAACTTTAGCTTTAGAGTGTTTTGTGTGTGCTATGTACTGCATTTTAGCAGACAAATTGTAAAAGTTTTCAGGTTTCCAAATGCTAAAGCGGTACACTCTTCGACTTAGCTATATATGATGTATTCTGTGCTGAGTGCAGTAGGCATACCTGCTGCCATATCGCGTTAAACTTTACCACGACTGTATTTCAGAACTCTGGGAACCGCAGCACCGGACTCTTCTTTGGTTAACATAATGAACTGCATTTTTAATCTTCATGTGGGTAGAATAAATGAAGAGTTAGAAACCGCATGTTGAAGGGTGGGGGTTGAGGGGGTCTGTCATGTAACTACCAGTCTTTTTAATTATAAACATCCTATTCAGAGCGTGGAAATTTTCACTAAAATTAATAAAATTTTTCGTGAATATATATTTAATAAAATTATCACGTGTTCGAGCAATGTGCTTTGCTACTTTTAAAACACACATTTGAACGCCACAAGCATTTTTGTTATCTTCTCTCTTTCGGTGTACAGAAATTGTGCTGTAGGATGAACTAAACGTTTTTATGGACAGCAGGCGTATACGTTTACAGATTTGTTCAGAAATCCTCAATAGAAGAGACAACTTAGCAAACCTAGGCGCAGATGGGGTGGTCATGTTTAAAATAAATCATGGGGAGATGGCAGTTGAGGATGTGGATCCAACTGGCTCAGGGTAAGCCTCAGTGGGGGGGGGGGAGGTGTTGTGAATATGGAAATTAAACTTTGGGTTTCTGATTAACAGAACCCTTTTATATTCTCACTACGTTATTTGCCTGATGGAGTAAGATTGCTTGAGGAAAATATTTATGAAAAATAATTCTTGTTTGAAAGACGTTAAGATAGGCCCTTCATAACGAGGCTTCTGTTCAAGTTTTACTTTAAGCGAAGGCAAATCTTTATGTCAGTTATGTACGTGCATATATATATATATAACATATATTATATATATGCATATAGTTGCGTCTTAACACCAAACGGAGCTGTTCTTAGGTGGCGAGAATAACTTAGTGATATCCCTCGGCCAAGGACTGCAAGACCGGCGGATCAGGATTTGATTTCTGGCAGGCAGAGTTCTTTCTATATTTCTGGTCGTCAATTAAGCTCTGGGTCACGGCCAATCCTTCTGTCAAAAGATATCCAGGAGGCTACACAGAACTTCAAATAAAACAGCCCCTTAGCTTAATTTTCCTTTATAGCCTACAAATTCTTCGTAATGTTTTGAAATAAGTTGTTATATTAAGGTAGGCCTATTACCATTTACTTTAGCATAATCTTTAACATTCTCCTTGTCCTTGCGTGAAAATGGAATTTCTTATAATAACACCAACTAGATGCACTAATTTCTCAAATTTACTTTTGGAATAAACTCTACATGTTTCGGACAGTTCCTGTGTACATCATCAGGGGTTTTTCACTGTACATAGAGCAACGGTAGACCTATATGTCACACAGGTTTGCTGACAGCTCGCAAGCTGTCAGCAAACCTGTGTGACACATACCATTGCTGTGTGTAGAGTGAAAAACTCCTGATGATGGACAAAAGAACCGTCCGAAACATGTAGAATTTTATTCGAAAATTAAATTTGAGAAATTAGTTGGTTTTATTATAAGAATTTATCACGATGCACGGTCACCTGAACGTCAAAAAGGAATTTATTTTTCTTATATTTACTGCCAACGAACTTTGCCAAAATATGTCACTACACTACGAGCTTCGATGCGTTGATAGTTAATAAATAAATAAATAAATAAATAAATACAGTTACTAAAACTAGTGGAATTCACAATGTGAAATTTTAAAGAAAAACGTCATCATCGATTTAGCAGTATTTTACTACCAGACACGAGTATTTTATGTAAATGTATTGACAGGGGACGTTCAGAATTACTGCTCAAAGACCCCGTCACGTTAGACAACACGAGTTGGGGCGATGAAAAATGCATACAACTTCCTGCTGGTACACATTTTATTATACACCGCTACACTACACTACACTACACTACACTGCATCGCGCTGCACTACACTGCCCTGCGCCGCGCATCATGTGAGTCACCATCAGGCAATAGAACACAAGGAAAATAATATTCGTACACAGAATTCTAATTGCCGACATCTTAACACACCACTAACAGAACGTGTGTGCTTGTGTGTTTATATACACACACGCACGCACGCACACGCACACACACACACACATATATATATATATATATATATATATATATATGTATATAAGGAGAAGAAAGGCAGTCATTCATAACTGAAGGTTGACAGTTGTATTTAATGCCAAGCAGTACTACATGTTTCGGCCTACGCGTTCATCATCAGGTACGCGTTCTTTATGTAAACGTAAAAGAAAATCATGTATAAGACATTACATAATACTTTCAAAGTTCGGTTGTAAATTGACGACCTTTTGCCTCACACACACACACACACGCACCCCAAAACAGAACTTGTAATCAGTGAACTGTTGTGGGCCCTAATTTCTCATAATGTTAATTTACTTTGCAGTGTTAATATTTTTTATCACAGAGTAGCACTGTTTACTGAACCACCTGGCGATGGCCAACGGCAGCTGTAACGTGTAGTCTGGCGTACGAAACTTCTTGTGCCGTTAGGTTCTGTTTTTAATGAACACGATCACGCAACCTTCATTTCCTCCATTAGTTCCAGACTGGCTCTGGAGTCCACCCAGCCTTTTCCTATTCCTGTCCCCGCGGGTAAAACGGCCGCAACGTGAAGCTGACCTATCAACCTAATGCCATGATTAAGAATAAGTGGTACTATACCACCACACCCACATATGTCTTGGCTTGTAAAGGGACAGTTTTAGTCTCACCATTCGTTTCTCAAAGACTCCTTTCCCTACTGCTCAGTTAATTAAATTTCTATTAACAGGACTTGGCGAAGTCTTGGTTATTTAGAACGCAACAAGTAATATTTTTCCACCTTGTGTGCCACAAATACCGTAGAAAATTCTGAGTCATTAAACATTTCAACATTACGTCTATGGTATTTGGTCTAGTGGCTTTCATATTTGGTAAAAACATGAACAAGAGGGATTTTTGAAAGAATAGCCACTTTTAAACAAATTTCTTAAGTTTCGCGCCTTGAAGTTTCATAGGCTATAAAATATTAAAGCATTAATTGAATTTCAAACAAACAAACTATATGCCTGTACGTGTTTCTTTTTTTGCCGTGTGGATTATTTGGTTTTCGTGATTTATCCAATAAAATTAATGTCATTATTTAAAGATATTACGCAACCAGTTTAGCCTGAGAGAAACATTTGATCCGGAGTAACAAGAAATAGTCATAATCACAACTCTAATTATAATCCTTTTGTTTAATGACGCTCTATTTTCTTGCCGTGTAAAGAATATTAAGTGCACTTACCGTTGTAGAGGACAGTGACTCTGCTGTTGGCACCATTACCATATTCTGATGTGGCAGCAGTGGCGGTAGCGTGCAGTGGCGGAGGTGGTGGCGGGCTGGGGGCGGTAGCGCCCGCAGTGGGGCTGGACGGACCCCAGCACGGGGAAGGATTCCCTGGAGGTGGCAGAACACTAGCCGCTGGCGACTCGCCCACCACGTCTATTTCCTCCTCCTCGTCCTCTTCATCCTCCGCTGGAGGTTGGGGAGGCCTGTCATCTCCGCCGCGGTCCGCCCAAGGGTAGGCCTTCCACTTCTTGGCCATGAGGCACCTTGGCATTTTACTGACGTGTCTGTCTCCCTCTTTATCACGCCACACGTCTTCGTCGTCGTCTCTTTGACTTCAGTAGCACTTTGCTGTTCCCCACAGCGACTGTCGAATGGACGTGGTGGTGGTGATGATGATGATGGTAGAACCAGAGCGCTGTTAAATGTCGTGATTGAAATGCTGAAGGGTCTTCTGATGCCGTCATCCGGAGAATAGAGAGGCGATGTTGAGGGTGTCTTCAAATCTGCTTCTTCTCGCAGTGGTTGATGGTAATGAGTAGTCTCCGCTGGGGCCAGGAGGTGGCTTTTTGTAGCGGAGAGAGAACACAGAGGATCATGCCAGTGAAGCACGTGCACCCTCACCGGCAGTGTAGTGGGGACAGGAAGAAGAACCGACACCGAAAATACCCCCCCGAACAAACCCAGCAAAACTAAAACCAAACCAACCCCTAGCCTGCTGCTTTTGGATCGCCTCAAACCCTAACATCGCCTTTTATATTTCCCCGTGGCAGTGGTGGTGGCAAAAAAACAGACAAGAATAGGGTTTGGAAGAGGAGGGGTTGCATTCGAACCCTTATGTTTGCCTCATCCCTCTGCACAACCCCTACTTCCCAATCCCACCCCTCTCACGCTCACATGCGCGCGTCTAACATCGATTCCAGAGTGCAGTGTTGTAATTCCGGTGGTGGGGGGTGAGGTGTGGGAGAGGGAAAGTAGGGAAGGGAGGGGAGTAGAACCTCCCGAAAAATGAAGAGCGCCCAGTTCGAACAGTGGCTCCACCCACCTACCCCGCTCTTGTTCCCCGGCCCCACTTGGACTGTCTACCACCCCCAGCTGGAGCGCCTCCCAGAGTCTTGAGTTGATCCCGCACCTTGGTCACACCTCACAGCGCCACGTGGTGTCTGAGTGCCGTCACAACATGCACACACCCTGACCGGCTGTGGTGAAGATCTTGCTGTCATCTGGGGTGTGACGTCACGTAGTCTGGTGGAAATTTGCATTATGTTTTAAAAGAACCTGCTGCCTCCGTCTTCGTGAGAGATGTAGCACGTTCCTCCGAAACGTCGACGTGTTTCTGCCAGATTTCATGCTCTCCCATCCCACAAGACAGTGAAATAAAGTGAAATGTCAACTTGATGCAACTAGGTAATTTTATTGATGTATTCTTAGCTCGACATATTTCGGGTACTTACGCCCATCATCAGGAGCATTAAATGTTGAGTTGCAGCATATGGTATTCTGCACCGAGTTTTTGGATGGGTGGTGGTCTTGAGAGCCATCGCACTGCACCATCCGCACCGTACACACGACCTACGCAGCGGCTCTCAAGACCACCACCCATCCAAAAACTAGGTGCAGAAAACCATACGCTGCAACTCAACATCTAATGCTCCTGATGATATGCGTATGTACCCGAAACATGTCGAGCTAAGAATATGTCAATAAAATTAACTGGTTGCATCAAGTTGGCATTCCACATTATTTCTTGAGGAAGATGCACGGTCAAATAACCCTCAAGTTTCCACAAGACAGTATTTGTGATCTTTAGAGTGACTGCGAGCCTCACGTTAACTATTAACAATTTCCTGCCTTTGTTTAGACAGTGAAATCAAATCGAAGGTGAAATATGTGCCTGGTTAGGTGTTACGTCAGTTAACTTTGGGGGAGGGGGGGAATCAATCACAAAACGTTCAAGATTAAACTTTTAAAGCAAAGTGGTTACTTTACGTACCGTCAGGTTTAAAATTTAAAAACAAATCTACATTGTGCTCGCGTTGCGTTTATGTAAGAATCCCAGAAGAACCATCTTATACAGCATTACCAGGTTGATTTTGTATAACCGAGGTCGAGGGTGTTTACTGCGCGGTAGGCACTGCGTCTACGTTTCTTCTTTAAAGATGGAGACGTTACATTTTCAGTTCCAAATAGTGCAATAATAATATCTTGTACATATATAATCATCTACATGTTTCGGCTTGGGTTAACCATCTTCAGAGAGATACCGACAGCAATTAATGTGTATAAACACATAATACACTCTTGTCGAATGTGTAACACAATGATAACACCTTGCAGAATGATACAAGGAATTTAAGCATATAAAATTGCTTACTGTATTGCTTATATCATAGTTAAAAATCTAGATTTAGAATTATTAAATTTGGCATATGTATTGATACCTTGCCTCATATCTGTCAGAGATATCTACGGAGTGGAAAACGTGATCTTGAGGTGCATCATCCCCGTTGTGTTGGTTCAATAACATAGAATTTTGTGTATTACATGTACAGTCGAACACAACTATATTTTACAGTAGTACAGTAAGAATACAACTACATGTTTCGGCCCTATATGTGGGCCATCTTCAGGTTGAGATTCAACTTACAGATCAGCTATACAAGATATGAGATCTCGTCCCCCCCCCCTCCAATCACCAGATAAACACCCCACACATCTTGTATAGCTGATCTGTAAGATGAATCTCAACCTGAAAATGGCCCACATATAGGACCGAAACATGTAGTTGTATTCTTACTGTACTACTGTAAAATATAGTTGTGTTCGACTGTACGTGTAATACACAAAATTCGTTGTTATGGAAAACATGAGTCTAGTGACATGAATGAGGAGCAGGACCTTTCCTTTCATCAGCATGTCCATATCAGATATGAGGTCCACCAAGTACTCTCCAGTAGACGTTAAATAAGCATAAGAACTCTGGGACGTTAACACTTACCTCCACTTTTCTCTATCCTTTTATGGCGAGAAGCGTTGTGTCACAGTTATATTTAATTTTACCGTACCTGAGTCTTGTGTATTGCGCTTCCCTTCGCAGCAAGGGCGGGGAATTTAGCCAACAGCGTCCGTACTCCATAGCAGTATTACAGCCGCACAGTCCCCGTCAATTTTCCATGAAAACCTTCAGCGCGAGTCTCGCAAACCTTAGGGCCCTCGTATCTCAGTCACGTGATCGCAGTTAGTACGTAAGCAGATGAATGTGGGCGTCCCGCACCTCTCCGATTATGGAAACATATGGATCTACGCGCACACGATTTAGCGCACTCTCCCAACTTGTAGCATCAGCCTAGCCTCGCTAACGTTACCTGCGACTGAAGCTGGATACTTTGTGGAATTAATCCTGCTATGTTTCACCTAGTCCCTCCCCCCATATCCACTGGATTCCAAAGTTTTTTTAAAGATTAAAGTTACCAAAATATGAAGCTGAATTACTATCTTACTTACTTACTAGTAACCCATGTTAAAGAATAAGTAGGGCTACTGAACCTGACTCTACATTCATTCCCATTTGTGGCGGTTCTTAGATATATGGGCGCATAAGTGGGGCGTATAAATTGTAGGGAGCCTTGTGTGTGACACTGCTGGCGATAGAGACTTTTAATTATCTACTTTTCCTACCAATCAACATGGCACCTATGTTACATACTCAGGTACCTCTCTCATCGAGGTTCACAGCTGAGTGAACATTTTTGCGTGTATACGAAGAAGTTGTGTGTAATTTTTTCACCAAAAACACTGAAGGATTCTTTAGAATTAGTATGCATATTTAAGTAATTGCTTTAGAATGATGAGGTAAATCGGTTCTTAATTGGGTGGGCTTTTCTCAGGCATAATTAAGCTTTGTTCAGTTTTAGAGCAATAATCCAAATCTCATATCCTTACTAAAAAAATCAAACACAGTCGCAGAGAAGTTAATAAGCGTCTTATAAGACGGAATGTCGAGAATCGAATCGGCCTGAAGTGATGCAGTTAAAATCCAGCCCTCTCACATGAACAGTACAGTCACTACATTTCCTTTCAGTGACTTCATCCGCTTAAAGGTTAGCAGCAAATGTACAGCTGCAGCATTAAAAAACTATTCATTTTACCACACAGACTATTCATGTGCATCCTATTATTGTCAAGACCAGTACTTGTTGTGTACGTATACACAACTCTTCAGTTTGTGAGTGTAATGGAGACGAGCCGTGTTCTCTAATACGTACGAACTGGAGGTTTAAAATAATTCTATCACTTTTTACTTTAATAATTTAAAACATTATTCCATTTTTAGGCCTCATAACTTAAAAATTTAATAGTTTAAGAATATTTAGCCACTACAAAAGTAAGCTCAAGTACATTTAAATAATGTAAATAAATTCTGTAAAGAATATTGTGAACATATAGCGTCTGAATACAACTTTATTTATACAAATGAAAACTATAAGCAGCTACATGTTTCGGCTAGCTAGGTAGCCATCATCAGGCTGTATGTAGAAAAAATAAAAAGGAAATATTTACAGCTGCAATTACTGATTTGGTATCTCAGATTTACAGTGGCAGTGTTTCATGGTGTGTGTGTGTGTGTGTGTGTCTATATATATATATATATATATATATACATACATACATGTAAAAATGTACGCAGCTTCGGAAATAATAAGGTATAAAAGTTAAACCAACTGTTTCACGGTGGTTGTTTGTAGCTACTTCAAAATAAAAGTAGTACCTCAAATCAATGACAGGTGGGGTAGCGTAGGTTACTTTGGAAAAAATCCGTAAGATTGAATCATGTAAGTGTGCGATCTGACACCAAAGACATACATATAATAATAACATACTTTATTTTGTAATGTATATCAAGCCTGATTATGCTTCCCTTGGCGCCGAAACGCGTAGTTTGTTAACAATATTGTTATACAATTAATATAATTGTGTTTGATCTTAATAATATTAATTTTTAATAACTGGTGGTTTAGTTAAAAAATTGTCGGTTTTGAAAGAGTTAACCTCTAAAAATAACGCCTTTATATGACTGTAGATATTTTATACGTCTAAAAGTTTCTCCATTTATAAAGTGGGTGTCGAGAAAGTTATTTAATTCTGTCTCTCCGCATGAAGATTTAAGTTTTGGAAGTATGTCCAGACATGCAAAACTTGATCTGGTGTCACAAAATCTAATGGTATCAAAATGAGAAAATATATTACCACTACATTAGTGCACACTTTCTTACAATCTGTCATCTTCCTCCTGTCGACATTACCATTTCCTATCCATTCCTTTAGATCAGCGGAATGTCATCTGATATTAAGCGCCTATCGTGTTCCATACTTCAGTTCATTAGTCCTTGTCGGACTGCATCAAACCATTTTTAGCTGCTGATATTTTCTCTGTCCCTTTTAAAGTTGGAATATTCAAACTTAAATGTGAGTCTAGGGGCTAAACGTAACAAACGTAGAGTTATGTGCTTTGTTGTATACAGAAAACTTAAAAGATAGTTTTGATTGTTTTTATTAGTGAAAAACAATCTTCATGAGTGCAAATAGAGGAGTGAACAAAGTCTTTGTAACATTACTGCATGTTCCATGCTGTAGTGTTGCTAGGGTCATTGGTGTACATGAACGATTTGATGTTCGTGTGACCGTGCATCATAGATACAATAATATAAAGAGCCAACTAGATGCAAAATAACAAATTTTATTGATAGTTACAACCAGCTCAACGTGTTTCGAGCCATAATTTCGCCCATCCTCAGGAACACTAAACTGTGTTTATACCACAAGCTGTAAACACAGTTTAGTGCTCCTGAGGATGGGCTAAATTATGGCCCGAAACATGTTGAGCTGATTGTAACTATCAATAAAATTTGTTATTGTTGCGTCTAGTTGGCTGTTTATATTATTGTACATGAACAATTTTGTGACCTAGCAAGTATGACAGAACTGATTTCGAAATTTGGTTAAAACCTTATGGGAAGAAATTTATTTTGAGGCAGATATGTCAATAGGAAAACAACAATACATTGTTTCTGAAACAGACGTACGAAATCGATTGATTCAGGCGGAGCAGACTCTTTATGTCAGGTGAAAAGTTGCATGATCAATAGGTCTAAGCTCTAATCACTTCCTGTGGCTGTAGTTGGCCATAACTGTTATAATAGACCTGTATTCCATGACCGTTTTCTTCCTAGTCCCTTCAGGGCCTATCTGAAAGTGAAGTCAACTGGTGTTGGGGGAGACACGCTTTTTCGAAACTTCAAAACAAACTCATAATCCGGCACACTTTCGTAACCAGACTATCATTTGAGTAACGCCCCCCAATAAAACCTGAAAACTTAAATTCGGAGTTTTTTTGGGGGGGGGGGCTTGGAGGGGGAGGTGGAGGTGGAAGTATAGACCATCGTATTCTTAATTTCAGCACTAAGGGGGGCAAGCAGTAAGCTTGTGATTCGCCCTAGCTAACTAACTGAGGTTTTTCTGTGCTTTTTCCTCAGTTTTAAGGCAAATGCCAGGGTAAAATTCGAAAGACGGGGCACTCTTCCAAATTAGTTGTTATTTGTGTTGTTCTGTTGTTATTTGTGTTGTTCCTTGTATTGTCTGTGTGTAAATATGTACTGTAATACTGCCACCGGGTGACAACCCAATTGCAGTTAACAAATGTATCATATCATATCATATCATATATCATATCATATCATATCATATAAAGACCCTTGATTGGGCCAGGTGTTTGTGTGGACACACACGGCGGAGTTAGAAATTAATTTCCTTGCCGCGAGTCAACGCTTGTCCCTTAGGCCGCAGTATGTCACTACTTCATCTGAGCTACGTTTCTTTCTACATATTTTTAGTCAGTACGTACTGCCTTCTGCCTTGCGCGTGTACATAAACATGCGGATTTAATAGTTACAGTGTTTTCAGCAAAGCTTCCTTAATTGTATAAATACCACCCTCAGCATAAAACACTGAGGTGTTGGAAGTCAACAGTTGGCAACACACTTATGGTATTTTACTCATTTATTACAGCATCAAGATATCTTGTTGTCTGTCAGATGAAGGTAGCTATGTAACGTTGATAAGGACGCTATGTTACCATGCATTTGACATTCAGAGGGCCTTACATCGTGATACCTTTTCATAATAAAACCGATGAGATCAGGAGTTTTGCACTGTACACACAGCTTGCTCGCAAGCTGTGTGTACAGTGCAAAACTCCTGATGATGGACAACGAAACCGTCCGAAACATGTAGAGCTTTATTCCAAAAATAAATTTGAGAAATTAGTGCATCTCGTCGGTTTTATTATAAGAATATATCACGATGCATGTTCATCTGGATGTCAAATTCAGAATCCGATATGAATACTTGTAGGTTGCCTGTAATGGGGTCGCCATGCTAATGGCACTTTATCGATATTAAAAGAGTAGAGAAGGTGTGCCACAACATTTTGTATTTAAATACATTTTCTGCAGCCGCTTTTCTTGATATTTTCAGTATGTCTTCGATTTTAATATTAATTTATTTTAGGTAAAAAGGCATCTCTTTTTTGCATAGCTGACCAGAGCTCGTTTTTAATCTCATTACTGTTTACCGCATCGCTGAAGTAGCTGCCCTTGAAACATAAAAGCGATTTTAAGAAAATGTAATACTATAGCATGAACTTAATGTGAAGTAGGAATTGTATTTGATCGATATGAATCAAAATTATACCTGCTTGATAAGCTGAAATGTTGACGTTTAATATTAAATTTAATCAAAATCAAGCTTGTGGTATGGAAGAATAAACAGTCTAGAAACTGACAAAAAGAAGGCTGCATGGTCCAGTTTTGGGTACTGTTTATGCCAAAAAAATTCATACAGAATATCTTAATGGATTCCACTCCTTTGCAGCCTTCGAAGTGGTAATAAGTGCAAGACAGAAGTTCGAACGTGTAACAAATAAGTGTCATTACCTTCAGATGCTGCAGAGTTTTTTAATAGGTACGCTATGTGAGCCTCACCCCCTTCTAGTACCGTGGTCAAGAAAGAGTAGAGCTATACCTCTACTCTCCCTATGGGCCGTTCGGCCTGTACAGAGCCTCAGTTCCTGTACAAGGGTGCACTTTATCTTTCTACCCTTACATTATGTGAGAAATTCGGGTATGTGATACAACTGCATCAGTACCATTTCACATAAGGCACCAACTTCGCTGTTGAGAAAGTCATTTCGAATCTAAAATTTTCCCAATTTAAATCCGGGCCCAGCGACCGGCTATTCAATATTCGTAGCATCCCACATTCCCCTCATTTGAGCTCCGAGCAGGCACATTAAATTAGTGCGCTACACCTTCCTGCCACATCTTCTCCAGTTAATTCTTCATCAGTTATCCCACCACTGGATGCTTCGTAATATGAGCTTCTAACAGCTTTGTGAATAAACTGCAGAACATAAATACATATACTGCTGTACGAGCTACAGCTTCTGGCGTCTAGAACAGCTGTAGGGGGCTGGTCACTGTTTGAGGTTAGGCAAGTAATTTGTGTGAGGAGGATGATGATGTCATGAATATGACTGCAGTAGCTATGAACCATTCTTTGTGCTCAGTAGTGCCAATCTCCTGTCGACAGGGAAATGTCTGCCTGTTTAACGCGGGTCGGAAACCAGTAGGTTGCGATCAATTTGTGAGGGTAGGTATTAAAACCCTTCTTGTTTAACAGTACTGAAGGAATTTTAGGCTTACAAGGCTTCAATGACGCAAATATTTTGTCCTCATTTGCCACCGTCGAAGCTCTTATGTCATAGGGAAACGGAGAAAGCCCGGTAATATCAACGCCAGAATAAGAAGCGAGCTTTTCTTTGACGTGCCACTAAATGCTGTTTCTCTACCCTACATTAATTTGAAACATTTATGTAGTGGGTAATCGGGCTGGAACCAACGTAGAAGCACATAGGTTATGTTGTTTGACACACATAACGTCAGAGATTCACATGCTGCGTTGTTGAAAGTTTATTGTAATCATCATTCCGTTTTAAGCAGGGGGAATATAATTTTTTGATGCATAATTTTAACGCCATATTCTGAATTGACAATTTGAGAACATAAAATTGACTTTGCTGACGTCATAAAGTTATAAGTGTAGATACGTGTTAAAGGTGTGTTTGATTGTGACCGCCGAAGAACAAAGGACACTTGTACCAGTAATTCGGCTGGACATATATGTGAAAATTTGATGTTCATGTGACCGTACATCGTGATAAATTCTTATAATAAAACCAACTAGATGCACTAATTTCTCAAATTTATTTTTGGAATAAAACTCTACATGTTTCGGACAGTTTCTCTGTCCATCATCAGGAGTTTTCACTGTACATACAGCAATGGTATATATCATACAGGTTTGCTGACAGCAGGATCAGGACATAACTAGCTCCGTCCTGATCTTGCTCGCAAGCTGTCAGCAAACCTGTATGATATATACCATTGCTGTGTGTACAGTGAAAAACTCCTGATGATGGATAGAGGAACTGTCCGAAACATGTAGAGTTTTATTCCAAAAATAAATTTGAGAAATTAGTGCATCTAGTATATTTTATTATAAGAATATGTGTGACAGTCTGCCTTAGCGATGGAACACGGGGTTCGTGGGTTTGAGTCCTGCTCGGATCATGGATGTATACATGATTTTGAACGCGTCTATTCTCCCTCTATGATACCTTCAACTTAATAAAGGTAAGGGAGCTTGCATGCACGAATGAAATCCGTGCTGACGGCAGACTGGCTTCTGGTGCGGCCGTCCGTGACGGCCAGGTGTAAAGCGAGGTCTTGGGGTTGGCAGAAGGGTTGCATTCTCATCTCGCAAAAATTCGATTGTTTCGAAATCATGTCAACGGGGAGACAATGGCCCCAAAACGGGCATAAGTGTCATAGAAGACGAAGAGGTTATGTTTGTGTCGCCCTGCGTCTTGCAATTCTCAGATTTTCTGAATACAGGTTCGTATTACCCTTAAATGTCCCGAAAGAATTTGGACGAGGCACCAGTGGCCTGTGCATCCCATTGGGGTGGAAGAAATGAATTAGATTAACCTTCTGGCGCCGGAATTATTTTTTTTTAATTTTAGCACACTCTGTATATAAAATGTGAATAATACAGGAACCAAATACGTTAGAATTATGAAACAAACTGCATTTTGAAGAGAAAAAAACGGAGAGT
>Ga0131853_10013647_pt1 | contig 14897 bp, 8 predicted proteins | sample TergutLab28metaG_FD_92764 | JGI IMG/M metagenome (GOLD analysis project Ga0131853, IMG submission 92764) | Labiotermes labralis P1 segment gut microbial communities from Petit-Saut dam, French Guiana - Lab288 P1 (version 2) (version 2) | ecosystem: Host-associated > Arthropoda: Insects >... | reverse complement strand
TGAGGATGGATCTCCAGGAGGTGGGATGTGGGTATATGGACTGGATTGGGCTGGCCCAGGATAGAGACAGGTGGCGGACGCTTGTGAGTGCGGTAATGAACTTTCGGGTTCCGTGAAATGCGATGAATTTCTTGACTAGCTGCAAACCAGTTAGCTTTTCAAGAAGAACTCTGCACCATGGAATAAGTAAGTAAGTAACAGCTGCTACACGACGGCTGGTAAAACGGGATACGGACGTCTCTCAATAAGGAGTCGAAAAGCTGGACTCGATACGATAAGTAACTCGGCTTTGGCGGGAGGTATGTGGAGAAGTTGTTGGTTAGCAGCACAGTTGATTCTGAACTGTTCTTATTACAGCTGCAAACAAATTACCCAAGAATAATTGCATTGCAAACTTATTTTGTGACATAAAATAAAGTGAAATGCCAACTTGAAGCAACTAGTTAATTTTATTGATGTCGCACGGCACCAACCGCACCGTACACACGACCTATGCAGCGGCTCTCAAGACCACCACCCATCCAAAAACTCGGTGCAGAAAACCATATGCTGCAACTCAACATCTAATGCTCCTGATGATATGCGTATGTACCCGAAACATGTCGAGCTAAAGAAACTTCAATAAATTACATTGTTGCATCAAGTTGGCATTTCACTTTATTTCGTGAGGAAGATGCACGGTCCAACACAACCCTTTATTTTGTGACCCATCTTCGTATGTATGGAAGCGACCTTTGTAAGGTCGTTCAGGAGGCAAGTTTGCAAGCGCGATGAATTGCGAGGCCTCTGTTAATCAGCGTGGTTAAACCTGCGCAAGCCCTTAAATGTCACGGCGACACTGTGCGTGCATGTATTATTGTGTTTGGTCCATGTTCTTTTTTTCTTTTTTTGATTTCTAAAGCTTAATGCAACTGTTAAATTGTACGCGCAAATTTTGCTATTTCGATATTGATGTAAAGCTTATGCACTGTATTGGAAAACTGGAACATTCTAAGTGAAAAATGATTGTTGTGACGGTAACTCTGTATTATGGATCTTCGGCATAGACATGGTGTTGGAAAATAATGAATGTCAGCGTGGTACACTATGGTAAAATCTGTGTAACGCGGGTCGTAATCGGGATAAAATGTGTGAACATATGCGACAGAGCCGGTATGAACGGCAGTATGCGCAAACGAGGTGAATTTCCATTGAATTTTCGACGATTATTACATTATTTATTAATTAAGGTCCAGTGACGTGCTGGCGAACCTATGGCACGCCTGCCCAAAATGGCACAAAAGCTTTTCTTGGCACGCGACATGCATTGCTGTCCCAACTCTTTTTATGTCTTTTTCGGGACCAGCGTCTCTATATCGCGAAGAATATATAAATATATATATATATATACACACACACACACACACACCTATCTGAGTGCACAGACTGTATAAGAATTACCGTTGCTACCAAATAATACTGCGAATAAAACGTTAAAAACCCCCCCCGGGAGGAGTGCGAAGTGTTGACTGGATATTTATCATTGGGGCGCCGGGCTGGCGGTGACTGGGCGAATACATGACATTGGATAAAATGTTTTACAATCTCCCTGTCAAACAGGAAGCAGCAGCAGCCCCAGTTACTTCTACATTTTCTTATCGCATTCCACGATGAGACCTTTATTATAAACGTAATTATTATACTATGCATTAATTTTACAATGTAAATATAGCATGCATTAATAATAATAATAATAACAATAATAATAATGCAGTGATTAATAATTGTTATGGAAGGCTCCAAGACCTTATTTTGCTCGTCAAAATTCCCATGTACGAGCGAAAGAATTTCTTCGAAATTCATATAAATTTGGACACCCTCCCTTAGAAATGTTCGCCGGCCCTGGTCTAGTGCCAGGTTTTCGATCGCACGGCCCGCCACGCTCTGTTACAGCCCGCGGCCAACATTTGTAAATTGTGTATATACTATAAACATTTTTTTAGCAGTCCCATTACAGGCCTGGAGTGGCCCAGAGGGTTGTTAGGAAGTTAAGGTTCCCAGATTTCGTAACAATGGTACAGGATGGTGGTAGTTTGTCAGCCTTACGCACCGGCCGCCTTTACCCCCAGGAAATGCTCCTGGTACTCATTTCTGTTAGAGGCTGAGTCGACCCCAGGGCCATAGTGCGATCGGAAGGATTTTATGTCAACAAAAAATTCCTATGACACCAGCTGGGATCGAGCCAGCGACCTTCCGATCTGTAGCATAGCACCTTAACCACTGTGCTACCGCGGTCCTCATACTATAAACAGTGCACAATAAATTTGCTGTACCACTTTTCTTTACACGCGCGACCCACGAAACAGCCCACAATGACAGTGTGACCATTTGGCGTAAAAAGGTTGCAGACACATAGTCTAGTGTTTTTCAACTGTTTTAATCTTTTTTTCCAAAAGTCTGGTCTCACATTTGTGCATCTCAAGGCACAGTATATTATTACGGCCTCTGACATCGTGTAATATTGTGACAGTTACCTGCCAGGGTTTTGGAGGAAATTATTCACCAAGTTACATCGATTCACTTCCCGCCTTTTGCTACTAACTCTTTTCGTCGCCTTCAATACGCAGACCCATGACGGGCCGGAAGAATTCACTTTCCACCGCGCTGAAACACACTTACTACACTTCTACAGTGCTTAGAGTAAACAGTCAACATTGATCAGTTCCTATTTTTATCTGCCGTATTCGCCCTGTCTGTATTATACGCATTTCAAATATATGTATTTTACCGTCTAAAACACAACATATGTATATCAACACAGTGATGAAATATCAATTACATCAGGGCTACATGTTTCGGCTGTGAAACAGCCATCATCAGGCCAATGCAGAACATATACAAGGTACAATATAATCGTGCGCTCTATGGGATCCCATATCGTTTACAATAAAAGTTAAAATAATTGAGTATCCAATTGTACAGCGAAAAAAACCCCGATTTAAAATGTAATTTAATTATGTCGCTTAAAGTACTAAAGTTTCTAGTAGAACGGAGGTTATATACATGAATGGTAGTTAGGGATAGCACTCACAAACAAACTAAAAAACAGATGAAAGGGTCACAAGTCGGTATGGGAAGTACATCTAGTGGTGATCTTATAATCACTTCTTACTGTCGGTTCAAACCAGAGCATCTAAGAGGCTTCGAATATTTAATCTGATTTATAACGTAGAGGTAGATTTTACCAATCGGAGTCGATTTCACGAGTAAACACGCATTTCAGATGTTGTTTAATAATCATCTGTGTGTACGTTTTTCAAGAGAATATTCGAGGCACATTTCAGCCATTTACTCAGGCTTATAGCGGAAAGCAGTTAACTTTAGAATATTTTAAAGTGTTTTATTTAAATAAGCTGTCAATTTCTAAGATTATGTAGCAGGAATGTGAGTGGGGAGGAATTAGTGGTATTTTATGGGCAGAAGGAAGCCAAGTAATCGGAGGAAAACCTGTCCCAATGTCACTTAGTACAGTCTGTGCTAGAGAATTGACGACTGTTACATAGGCCAAACTTAAGACGCTCTTTGTTGTAAAGAGGCGATAGTGGAAAATCTATTTGATACGTGCACAACTTTATAAAACACCGTGCAGTTCAAACAGTGGTAAAGAAAATCTGCAGTCAAAGGATACCCCACATGGGAACAGCAAAATATTTCTTATGGAGGTAACTACTGAATGTTTAAGTGACGAAAAAGGCAAATACGTTAGTCTGTACCTCCATTATCCACAGTGCTTCTCAGTGTTATTTACATGTTCAGTTTAAGCAAATAACAGCCTTTAGTAATTTCGATCGGAGGCATCACGATGTGCTACAAACGATATATGATGCTAAATAGCGTACTTCAGCACAACTGTTTTATTACACAAAGTAATTACATGGGCTACATGTTTCGACTATTAATCATTCATCTTCAGTCCTATTTTAATCGGTTAGTCACAAGATGCTATGCACACATTGGGATCCCAGCGTGTTTACATCAATGGTATACATGAAATTAGATCATTTGCCTCGAAGGCAAATGATCTAATTTTATGTATACAATCAGATCATGCTGAATTGCACGTCATAATAATTCAGCGTAAATGAAAACTCAACTAATAGAAATGATCTGATAATTTCAATCCAGTTGCACCTTCCGGTACAACCACTTTGTTACGACTTATCCCATTAACAGCAAACCGAGAGCGACGGGCGATGTGTGCATATCCCAGAAACATTTATCACAATAACAGTCTACAAATAATTACAACCAAATCCAGTTTCATGGTGTACATAAAATTAGATCATTTGCCTTCGAGGCAAATGATCTAATTTCATGTATACCATTGATATAAACACACTGGGATACACATTTGTGCATAGAATCTTGTGACTAGCCGATTAAAATAGACCTGAAGATGACTGATTAATATTCGAAACATGTACGCTATGTAATTACTTTGTGTAATAAAACAGTTGTGCTGACGTACACTATTTAGCATCATATTAGCCTTTAGTATACAAACATTTTACATAAAATGGGTGAAAACACGTTTACAGTAGTGCAGTATAAAAAGACTTGTGTTCTGGCCTGTGATACTGTTCACTGCTCTCACTCTCCTGTAACTGGTGGGCACAACGCAATTTACTAGGGATATCTTGAGTTCCACGTACGTATTGGTAGACTAGCTGCATGCCGGATATTGGAGAAACTTGCCAACAATCCCTGCCTTACACCTCGGAACAGAATTTGCCTCCCCAACTCCCCCAAGACCCTGCACGCAACCCAGAATATCCAGTCAATTTCGTACGTGGTATTCCTAACTATGAGGACGAGATAGAGGATTATGACTAGGCCTGTCATGGCGAAAGAACGTCGGTTGCATTCTGCCAAGTTTGTGATTTTTGAAAAGAAAATACTGCGATGTAATATAACTACAGTTATTTAAATGCGTATAGTCCTATTGGGACTAACAGAGATTAACAGTTTAAGAACCACCGATATATAACTGGGTGTGTATGTACCATTTGCTACAATACTTAAATCTCTGCGTTGTTTATTTGGGTATTATGTATGATTACCAGAAGGGAGATTATTTCTACATACAGCAGTGATCTGCTGATATGTACAAGGGGCGCGAAATACGTTCTGTGGGATATAAAGTAAGAAATGAATGATACAGATGAATTGTAGTTTCGCAAGGACTTACCTGAAAATTGTTAAACTTTTGTAAATGAGGGCTTAACATTCATACAGATAAATTTCAATTTTTTCCTGCCTCTAAGCAAAATGCCATTAATGCGTGCAGTTTGCTTTGAAGTGAAGCCTCAAGCTTCTCTTCTTTGCTCCTTGGGAAAATACCTAAGGATATGATTACGTAATAGACTGAGCAACACCCAGTACCCTTCAATACGAGAGAGTTTTAGCTGGTAAGTGTCGAACTCCGGCCGTCCCTTTACATAACCATTACCTTGCCGATTGTAGTGTGGTAACATTGACATTTAGAGGAGAAAGCACAAAGGGAGTGTGTTTGAAGTATGTTATGTAAGGAGAAAAAGTAGGAAACATGATGATAAAAGTAAGAAACATAATGATAAAAGTAAGAAGCGTAATGATAAAAGTAGGAAACATAATGATAAAAGTAGGAAGCATAATGATAAAAGTAGGAAGCATAATGATAAAAGTAGGAAACATAATGATAAAAGTAGGAAACTTAATGATAAATGTAGGAAACATAATGGTAAAAGTAGGAAACATAATGATAAAAGTAAGAAACATAATGATAAAAGTAGGAAGCATAATGATAAAAGTAGGAAACATAATGATAAAAGTAGGAAACATAATGGTAAAAGTAGGAAACATAATGATAAAAGTAGGAAACTTAATGATAAAAGTAGGAAACATAATGATAAAAGTAGGAAACATAATGATAAAAGTAGGAAACAATGATAAAAGTAGGAAACTTAATGATAAAAGTAGGAAACATAATGATAAAAGTAGGAAACATAATGATAAACGTAAGAAGCGTAATGATAAAAGTAGGAAGCATAATGATAAAAGTAGGAAACATAATGATAAACGTAAGAAGCGTAATGATAAAAGTAGGAAGCATAATGATAAAAGTAGGAAACTTAATGATAAAAGTAGGAAACATAATGATAAAAGTAGGAAACATAATGATAAAAGTAGGAAACTTAATGATAAAAGTAGGAAACATAATGATAAAAGTAGGAAACATAATAATAAAAGTAAGAAACATAATGATAAAAGTAGGAAGCATAATGATAAAAGCAGGAGACATAATTATAAAAGTAGGAAGCATAATGATAAAAGTAGGAAACATAATGATAAAAGTAGGGAACATAGTGATAAAAGTAGGAAACATAATGATAAAAGCAAGGAAAATGTTAAAATGAATATAGTAAAAGTGTGATATGTGGACTTCAGATAGAGTGAAATTGTACAAGGGTTTAGTTCTGAGGGGTTTTGGATTTTTTTTTTCGTAAAATTGGTTAGTTGCCACTCGGGCAAATCATGCGGTGTCGATAGTCCCGGACTTGCTTTCGGCTTTGTAAATACCGTCGTGAACGATGAACTGAACCAGAGTGCAAAGCGTGGCCTCCCCTTTACTTAGGGATCAGTTACAATTTCACACTCCGTTTTGAATCAGTGGAATTGTTAAAGTATTCTGTGCATTAATTCTCGTTTTCTTCAAACGAAGTGGGATTTTATTGTTCCAATTGATGTAGCTTGCTCACCTTCACAAAGAGACTACAGATTGTATAGTTAACGCTATACACATTCCATATAGTTTTCCTCTACACACTAATTCTATTTCCAGCTCCGCACCAAGCTTAGTTTTTGCCTAAACATTTAGGGGCGCAAAAGTTAATTTTCTGCAGTAACTGGAAATAATACTAGTGTACAAAGCTGTAGTGTGTGTATATCTATATATACATCAATTACGAACATAACAATATTACAATTAGTAGCAATATATAATATGCAACTACATAATTCGGCCCTGTATGTAGGCCATCGTCAGGTTGTCCAAAGAACTTATTGACTACACAGTATGTGTGGTAATTTTGGGAGGGGGACGAGATCTCTTCTTACATCATAAATCGTGGGATTAGTAAAAATTGCCGACATTTCTATTGATGCGTACTTCATCATGTGAATGCACAGGTGTTCGTCTTATGGTCCTATCGTGCGATAAAAAAAACTGGTGTGTTAAAATGGTGTATCCCATGACCTAGTATATCGATTTCATCAAGGCGTTCTTTACTTTTAGAGTGTTATATGATTTAATGGTACAGACATTACGTAATTTTAGTGAAGCCATAACAAGATTACGGACGTCCCTGCGCTGACTTTCGCGGACCTGACAAATGAACAAGAGCGTTATATTCGAGTCTCCTATACCGAATTTCACCCAAATCGGCCAAAAAAATGAGAAAATAATGGTAGAATTGATTTAAGCCTTGATGTAAGATTACTGAACTGACTTTCGCGAAACTCACTCCTGTTCGACAACGTTTTGAAAAGCACGCTTGTACTGAATTTCTTAAAAAATGCGACAACACTGATACCATGTTAGTGACGGACGGACATGTTTTCCACATAAGGCTTTCTTTTCTTTGACTTCGTAAAGAACGCCTCGTGATGGGAAGAACACCCGGCGTTTGTGCTGTCCCTTTTCAGTCCTCATCACGCAGACGAACTGCAAAAAGGTCTGCCATCTCTTTCGTAGAAACATTTGGCGTCCTTTCCGTTTGCGGGGTCGCTGGAGTGCGATTTTGTCAAGCAGCGTAAATTTCTTTTGCCTTATATTCAGGGATTGTATAGTGGTCTTGTTATCGCCTCATCTTACAGACACTACAAATTACTTACATTACCAACACAGCAATTATTTCTGTCACTTTAAACGACCGGGAACAGGGATTCATACATTTTACAAAAATGTGTGAGTCACCTCAAAATTCTGGGTTCAAAACCTAAGTTATTTTTTGCTCAGTACACTAATCATTACACTTCGCGGTACGAAATTGAGTCGCTCGGGATTTGTACACCCCTGATTAGATCACGATATGCTTGGATACGTATTATGATATTAATAGTGTACGTCAGCACAACTGTGTTTATTACACAAGGTAATTACATAGGCTACATGTTTCGACTATTGAACAGTCATCTTCAGGCCTATTATTTACAGGTTAAGTGACAGGATGCTGTGCACACATTGGGATCCCAGTGTGTTTGCATCAGTGGAATACTTAAGCCATATCATTTGTCTAGGAAAGTAAACGTGCGAAATGTGTAACTAAGTGGTTAAAATACATTTAAAATTCTTTTAAAATAGTGTACTGGCGTTTTCCAGTTAAAGATAGGTAAACGCGAGTGCACTATTTTTAAAGAATTTTAGTTACACATTTCGCGCGTTTACTTTCCTAGACAAATGATGTGGCTTAATTGTTCCATTGATGTAAACACACTGGGATCCCAATGTGTGTACAACATCCTGTTACTCACCCTGTAAAGAATAGGCCTGAAGATGACTGTTCAATAGTCGAAACATGTAGCCTATGTAATTACATTGTGTAATAAACACAGTTGTGCTGACGTACATTGTTAATATCATAATACCCCTGATTAGAACACTGTGTCTGGTTATGAAGCGGCAGTTGGTCCTTGTACAAATATAGTAGTAAGAAACACAATGGTACATAGACAGTTTTAACTGATTCAACTTTTGAATTTGAAACTTTTTCCTAATAGCATTTTAAACTTCATTTACTACGTCACAGAAAAATGATAATCGTTGCAAAGACCAACCGTCGAATCCTGTTTAGGCAAATACAGTCGAATTCGGTTATATAAATCATGAAAGGGACTGAACATTTTGTGTCACTACAAATGAGCTGTGTTCTATCTGAGGAGTATTACGTTGTGGTTAACATTGAGGAAATGACTGGTACTATAGAATATCTGAGGGCACTATATGAGTTGTCGCAAAAACCGATGTCGTTATAACCGGGTTCGATTGCGGTTACTTGTAAACAACATTTAATATCCCTCTCTACACAGCTTATTTATTTAGAACATTTTGCACAAGATTTTGTAAAATTCACTGACTACAATTTTCGGCCTTATAAGACCATTTTCACGTCATATCTGACACTAAATGTTATTAACTAGTTTTTATAAGCTGGTGTACAGAGGGTTAAAAGTAAATCGACTGTATTAAGCGGGACACTGGATTTTGTTTATTTTATGCACAGCGGAATGCAACAAGATGAACTGAACCAATTGCTGTTTGTTCTGAGAAATATACGTAAAATTTATGAGGAACATTTCAGAGCTTTGAATGTCAACGCAATTTTTGTGCAGCATTTTAAAGTAACCAGCATCGTTGATTCAAAGCTCCACCATTGACATATTACTAAACATCTCTCATCCACATCCCATCCTCGCTACACGTTTCATAACATTCACTTTAATATTATTGTCTTAAATCGACTGCTGGCAAAATTTTTCTGCACCTTAATTCTGATACATTGTCTGTACATCTGAGCTACAATGGTGCTGATAAGTTCTTAGCCCGGCCAGGAAGGAAACCAGCTAATGTGTCTGTCAGAATGGCGTGTATTTCCTTCGGCGCCTTGCCTTGCAGGAAAAGAAACTTTATGACAGCTCGCGTCTCGATTTTGTTGAAATCGCGCGCGTCCCTGACATGCCTCAGAACTTGTTTCCTTCCGGGTCGGGCCTTACCAGCACCCCGGTACTTGTTCAGCCCACCTTTAAAAAAAAGGTACATCAATACCGTTACAGCCCTGGAGTGGCCCAGAGGGTTCCAGGAAGTTAAGGTTCCCTGATTTCATGACAACGGCATAGGATGGCGGTAAGGTTGTCAGCCTTACGCACCGGCCGCCTTTACCCCCAGGAAATACTCCTGGTACTCATTTCTGTTAGAGGTTGAGTCGACCCCAGGGCCATAGTGCGATCGGAAGGATTTTACGTCAATAAAAAATTCCAATGACACCAGTTGGGATCGAACCAGCGACCTTCCGATTTGTAGCACAGCACCTTAACTTCAGCCCACCTTTAATCTCCTGTATCTTACCACCGTAAGGATAATACTAAATGACGCATGTAAACGAAGGTACTCAACAAGTAATACCCTACATTTTTCACTGAACTTACTCCTTCCCTCTTGTGTTTCTTCACTCATACTATTTGTATTGCTTCATTATACATACATAGGTCCATTATAATCTAGAGGAAAATTAACTTAACAGATAACTGCGAAAATCTCTTCTGAATAATCCTGTTTGTATATTATCCAGTCATTTCAATTTTCGTAGGTATAATAAATTACCATTCTTTTTTAAAACATTTACAATCCAAATTCTGCGCTTAGATAGACCGACTGATAATTTTTGTGCATGCCTGTAGTTAAGAAAGGTCATATGTGTCGTTTAGGCGCCTTCACATGAATCCCCGCAGAACGCCTGTTAGAATTGCTATGGCCGTCTGTCCATCCGACCCCCTCCCGTCTCTACGAATACAAACCGTTCGTGAAAATTTATATTAGGGAATTTTACGAGAAATCGTCTAGACACTTCGGTTTTTAGTAGCACTGTATGAATGAATCACGCACCGTACACGTGGAAGACCTACGTGTATTTCTGTGCGCTCCTGTAGCATATACACAGAGTGGCTAAAGAGACATTCCACACTAGATATAACATGTTAACAATGAGTGTCAAGTGACTTTTGTGCGATACTGTAGGTCCACCCATCAACCCACGTGAAAAAGAAAAATTTTCGATTGTGTTTTAGACAGCGTTATAAGGAGGTGGGAGCATTTGTGTTAGTCTTGTAGTGTAGACCTGGGATCAAGTACGAGTTTGAAGCCTCACACTTCCCTGTTAATTACATACACTTTTGATGTTCTTCGTTTTCTAACCATTAGCGACGCGGTAAAAAAAATCGCTGCAAAGTTGCGGAGAAAGTTTAGAGTCTGTTTTGTGTAAAATCTGGAAAGACGCATTTAAAATACATTATCAGCGTCTTGTTTGAAGTAATCAGAATTGCACCTTTTTCCTTCTTTCTTAGTCTGATCTCTTCTATCTACTCATCGAAGGTGCATAGAGGGTTATTTTACACCTGATCTCACTCCATCACACACACACACACACACATACACACACATAAACACACACAAACACACGCACACAAATACACACACATAAACACACAAACACACACACACACATACACACACACAAACAAACATCACACAAACACACGCACAAAACACACACATATACACATACGCGCATACACACACACATACACATACGCACATACACACACACAAATCACACACAAACACACACACATACACAAACACACACACACACATGCACAACAAACACACACACACACAAACAAACTTACACAAACACACACATGCACACACAAACACACACACACACATACACACAGACACACACATACATTAAAGTCCTGCGACCGGCCGAAGGTCCTGCGACCGGCCGAAGGTCCTGCGACCGGCCATCTCGACACAGGTTTTTCTCGGTTTCCCTGTGTCTATAAGCAAATGCTGAGATTGTTCCCAAGATTCCAAGTTGCCACTACATGCTTCTCATGTAGCCCTCCCGACTTAAATCTAGTAGTAACCAATTTCATGTTTTGTTTACATGTAAAATAACCACTGCCATCGGGTAACAACCCAATTGCAGTAAATAAATAAATATAAATATACACACACAAACGCATACATACACACACAAACACACACATACAAACACAAACACACACATTCACACACAAACACACACACACACACATACTCTCGGTGTGACCCCTTCAGACGGGGATCGACCCGTCGCAGTGGCTGATTTAACATTCATGAATTAAAAATGTAAATGTAGTAAGCGAGAGGTCACACCAGAGCTGTTGCTCTGTACATACATTTCCCGACTTATTTTGCTTAATATTAAAGTCCAAATTGAAATTTACTAATCCTATGTAACTAAATTTGATTCAATAACACCAAAATATTAATCGTTTAAATGTTCAAATACAGTTTTGGGATTCAAACCTCTTAGCATTATCTGTGATTCCATTTCAGTGCTTCGGCAAGGGCTTTTGAATTGAAGTGCTTGACACTAATGAAACAAAACACTGCTAAAAGCCGCGTCGGTTCCAATAGAAAGTTAATAGACTTGGCTGTCACAGCACAGTAAATACTCTGCATTAATCTCCAGGGCCGCTGTAAATTTTCCAACCATTTCCAGGTAATTAGCGTGAATATTTTTGTGCGGAATTGTTTTGAATTAGCACTACAAGCACTTAAAATTAACAAATGCGCTTTAAACACCGACACGCATGAAATGGCTAAGTAATTGAATTTAATTCATGTTACGCGCTGCACGGATCAAATGAGATTCTAAATAATCCACGACCATTAATTTTCATTACGTCTGAGGCAGAATGGCGCTCTATATGGCAGCGGACAGTAGACTATAACGTGCTGCTTGGAATAATTCACTGTTTTATCGCCACAAGGCAGAGGGTTCTGTGGGTAGAGCCCAGCCCTCCTGTTGACAATCTATGATTTGCCGAAGAGTATGTCATTGTTCCCTTAACTATGTTTTTGTGGGTCATATCGCATGAAACAGAGACTTAACAATACTTTGGGTCCAGGCTGTGAACAGAAATACTATTTGTACACGAGAACCGTACTCCACGAAAGTCAAAATGGCTCTTTCTTTATTAACTTTACATTTTCGAATAATTGGACCTAAGTATGAACTAGTTTCAAATTCAGAACTTACACAGCTGTGGTCAGCAACCCGCGGCCCTTGCTCCTATTTGTTGCGGCCTGCGGACGCCTTTCAACAATGAGGAATTTTGATTCGTGAACCGAAAGTGGAAAGAGTAAAAAATGCAAAGATCTTAAGAAGCAGGTTATCATGAACCGAAAGTGGAAAGATTAAAAAAATACAGACATCTTAAGAAGCAGGTTATCATGAACCGAAGGGGGAGAGAGTAGAAAGTGTAGCGATCTTAAGAAGCAGTTTTTTTTGCTGAATGCTAACTTCAGAAGAGAGAATTACTTCGTCTTTCCTGACTAAGCACTGAGAACTCCACAAACCACAAATAGAATGGCGACTTTTCTTAGAGTGTTATAGTGTGTATAAATGTACATAGGACGAGAATGTGATGTTGTATTAGCTTCTTAAGAAGTTATCAACGTATGGGCTTGAAGAAAGGGAAATTTGGTGAAGTTAGAATTTTTAATGATGAATTGAACCGCAAATTTTTGTTTGCTGAAAGTGTAGCTGAGGCGATTTGTTTTTGTGTCACCGAAACGTTTTTGTAACGAAACAATATAAGAATGAGATCAGGCATTGTTATGGGAAAGAGTATGAAATCATCCAGCTAAAATCTTACAGAACCGGTTCAACAAAAGTTTGTAATAACCAGAGCAGTCATAGTGATTCAGCTGTTTATGCCATTTATGTAGTAGTGGAAATAACTGCAAACGAAGTAAGGTCCTTAACAGACTCTGAATTTACAAGCGTCCTTCGTGATACGTAGACGAAAAAGTGAGCACAAATACGAATATAAATCTTCAAGACGCAAGCCTCTCTTCGCGGACTTGTACAAGGCATGTACAGTACAAGAAAGTTGAACACGTTTAATAAGGAGTTAGGTATGTTAACACTTAACGTCGAACACAACTATATTTGTTTTTATTACAAGGAGTTTACAACAACGACATGTTTCGGCCCTATATGTAGGCCATCATCAGGTTGTGGTTAGACTTACAGCTTAGGCTATACTAGCATGCGTGTAGTGGTTTTGGGTTGTAATAGCATAAGATATAGTCCCCCATGGGGAATAAAGAAAAACGATATCCAACGAATCCAAGTACTTTTTCCTTCTTTGGCGACTTGAGTGTATATTTTCATAAAGGACTACTTAACAACTGTACCCCATTTATCTGATGAGAAACGGGTCATTGCTTTTGCGTTTGTTGCGGACAATACAGCTTTACCTTAAACAACTCAATGTCGATCCTTATGGGAAAAGAAAATTACTAGGCCGATTGCTTTATCATTTAAAGTTTTTTGAGCGATAGTGACTATTCTTGCAAATATATCAGCGAAGAAATGTCTAGCCAATTTCCATTTTACAATACCGCCTTCGATTCTTTCTTCTGGTGATTGGCAGACGCTGAGAGATAAGTCCGTTGACAGCAATTAGAAGCTCTAAGTGGTATTTCTTCAACGTTCGGACATTTTTAAGCGATGACGAACTCCGAATGTTCCATCATCCTTTGCCGTTGGCATTGGCCATGTTCCAGTGCAGATGCAAATACAGGTAGCTGAAATGTAACGTAATGGCACTGAACGATGCTTTCACAGAGGTAAATTGTACAGCAGTTGTATGGAACCTTAAGTGAAAATTTCAAAGCCACTTTTTCCGGCTTAATGGTGAACATTTCAAGCCACGTTATGCATATTTTGTTCGTGTCTGGCAGCATACATTCGCAAGTAACCCCAGGGACACCGAACCTCAGAAATCCCACTAAAGTCTGCGACGAAAGGGTGTAATGGTTTTGCATATATTCCCTTCTCGCTGCGATAAGTCTAACACTTTTGTATAGTTTTATGTTTGAAATAAATAATTGTAACCTATTTACGTGTGTAAAAAGTACGTAGGTGTGTGTGTGTGTGAGTGTGTGTGTGTGAGTGTGTGTGTGTGTGAGTGTGTGTGTGTGTGTGTGTGTGAGTGTGTGTGTGTGTGAGTGTGTGTGTGTGTGTGTGTGTGTGTGTGTGTGT
>Ga0131853_10013646_pt1 | contig 14897 bp, 9 predicted proteins | sample TergutLab28metaG_FD_92764 | JGI IMG/M metagenome (GOLD analysis project Ga0131853, IMG submission 92764) | Labiotermes labralis P1 segment gut microbial communities from Petit-Saut dam, French Guiana - Lab288 P1 (version 2) (version 2) | ecosystem: Host-associated > Arthropoda: Insects >... | reverse complement strand
GATGCACGGTCCTCTGAATGTCAAATTCAGAATGTCAAACACTGCTTTATAATCTGAGCTGCTAACAGTGCCATTAAATGTACCATACATAAACACATTTATTTCAATTTCAGGTTATATTTCAGTTTCAGGTTAAGGTGCAGGGTGTTGATTCCCCACATTATAAATGAAGATGCATTAGAGTAGGCTAGTTATGTTAATGTTGGTATCTTTTCAGTTATTCTGTAATATTTTACATTGTTCATACTGCACACTGTGATACAACTGTTACAATTAAAAGCAACTAAATGCACACGCAACTAAATGCACTCTTGTTATCATTTTAATTTCACAAAAGCTCCTCTGCAAAACATGTAGAAGAGGTAAAGCAATCCCATTACAGGCCTGGACAGGCCCTGAGTGTTCCAGGAGGTTGAGGCACAAAGATTTCAAGACAGTTGGTGCATAAAGGTGGTAAGGTTGTCAGCCGTACGCACTGGCCGCCTTTACCCCCCAGGAAATATTCCTGGTACTTATTTCTGTTGGAGGCTGAGTCAACCCCAGGGCCATAGTGTGGCCGGAAGGATTATGTCAATGAAAAATTCCAGTGACACCATCAGGAATCAAGTCCGCGACCTTCGGACTTGTACCGCAGTGCCTCAACCAACTGCGCCAGCACATACCCCCAAAATGTAGAAGATCTGTTGTGGAAGTAAAATTATAACAAGAGTGTGTTTAGTTGGTGTTAATTGTAATAGTTAGTAATATTTATGGGTGTACTTGTATCTAGACGTCTTCGAGGAACATCTGCATCTCGGGGCAAGAAGACACAGCCATGTAACTGCCCTGGCCGAATTATTGGACTGTCTCTGGCTGCAGCATTACTTGTCTGTTGGCTAGTCACTGTTACATGGTTGGCTGTAGTTTTGCACAAAGAGTTGAGACGTCTCGATAATTATGTCAATTCTGGTAAGTAGACGAAACTTCCTTCATTAGCTTTTACAGTGTACATATGAGTTGCATTTGAAAGATATGTGGCAGATTTGGTTAACTTTAAATAAACCCAGTATTTAGAGGCAGGCCATTGTGTTTAAAACTGGCTGTAAATGAAACCACAATTCAGGTGCTCATGTATGTTGTCTGATATAGACTCAACCATACGTGTGCAAGAGTTTCCTAAAGGTCCAGTGGAAGTCGAATTTTGCACAAATTGGAATTAAGTATTTGGCCAAAGCGTGTGTGCATATGTGTGTGTGTGTGTGCACATACACACACACATATATGTATGTATACTGTACATGTAGCCATATTTACATACATCCAGTACTGTTGTCAAACATTGTAAACACAGAAAATAAACATTCAATTTGAAAAAAATGCATTTACCGAAATTCCTGTATGTAGGTATGCATGAATGCGTGTCTGTATGAATGTATGTATGTATAGACACTCCCTGACTTACGTACAGTTCCATTCTGGAAGACCCAATGCAAGTCAGAATTCAGTACACAAGTGGTCAAGCATAGGTCTGTATCCAAGGGAGTCCAGTTGAAATCCAGTCTCCAGCAGACTGCAATCTGACTGGTCACAGCGTGGCTAACCTGCCGCCTGTATTATCACCCACCTGTATTCTTCTGAAACCTACAACTAATTTTGCTTTTGTTGCTAGAAGGAAAAATTTTGTGTTTTAAAAATGTTATGTTTTTTTTTCTCCTCATTTTTTCTTGTATGTCTTTTTCAATTATTATTGCATAAATCTGTTTATTGCATAAGTTTGGAAGAGTGTGTATGTAATATTGAGATATAATTTAGTTTTTAGATCTTCAGCACTTCAGATGCTATTGTAGCCACATCAGGGCACTGTGTCACAGATGGATTTACGAATAAACACAGGATAGCTTCTAATTCTAGCTGTAGCCAGAGCTTCATGTTATTGTATGATTTGCATTGAGGTGGTAAACTATCATATCATATCATATCATATGTTTATTCACCTTCCATTGGATCTTTAGAGATATGGAAACAGTCACAATAATACATAAAAGTGTGCAGTGCATTTGTCATAACACAATTATCATCATCATCATCATCATAAACATCCAGGGTTGGGCCATTTGGCCCGTTCCGTCTCCAGAGTTACAGTTGTATCAGTCCGGCGCTTCCTCTGGAGATTCTGAGTTGTGTAGGGTGTCCTCAGGATGGATAACCAGTCCCTCGCTGAGTAAGTTTGGTGGTAGCTAATCTCAGGGCCTCCAAACATGCCCGTTTTCTGTAGGGGTGTGCTCCCTTAGCCGAAAGTCTCGGTTTTGAGGTGCCGAGGACTCGCATTCATCCGCTCCTCTCTGCTACAACGAGAGTTGCATTGCCCAGGGATCACGAGCGAGGACATGAGGAAGTCGGATTTGCTGGCAGAGCTGACCAGTGTTATGTCAGATGGTAGATTCCCAAGATTTGTGGATACCATCTATCGGCATCGATAATATCCCTTGGGGCCAATACCAGCCTTTGATCCCCTATAATATAACACAGTTAATAAGTAAAATACAAGTAAGACAGACAAGAAGGTAATGAATGGTAGTAGAAAGTTAAGTTACACATTAAATGAGATCTTATAGCTATCAATAGTCAAGTAAAAAACAAAGAACCATAATCATTAGGATGCTGACTGATAAAATTCATCTAGACTATAGAACATATGTTCAATAAGGTAACTCTTTAATGTGGATTTGAAAAGCTTAGTATCATTTGACAAAACTTTAATATTTTATGGCAAGTGATTATATATCTTACTTCCAGAATACAGTACTGCTTTCTGAACTGATGTTAAGTTTGTAGAAGGTAAATGTAAGTTGTGGTTGAAACGTGTATTCAAATCGTGAATTTCGGAATTGGATTGGGATAGACCTCTATTTTTGTTAACAAAAACAAGTAAGGAGAAAATGTATTGAGATGGCAGTGAAAGTATTTGTAACTGTTTGAATAGTTGACGGCATGAATCATGACTACCGGTATTTGTAATGATTCTTATTATTCTTTTTTGAATTTTAAAAATACAGTTGCTAGGATGTGAATTACCCCCAAAAATAATACCATATGACATGACTGAATGTATATAAAAAAATAGATCATTCTCAATATATCCACAGACAAAAAAGGTTTTATTGACTTAATAGCATAACAATCCGTATTCAATTTTGATGTTAATGCAGCAATGTGATCCTTCCATGACAGTGAATTATCGATGATCAAACCTAGAAATTTAGTGCTATTGATATTAGTATTTATTGAATTGGGAGCAATTATTTGAATTTTTCTTTCATTTTGTTTTTTAGTCAAGAATTGCATGTTTTATTACAGTTCAGTGTTAAAAGATTACTCTGAAACCAGTTGGTTATTTCGGTCATTACTGAATTAGTATTATTCATAAATTCCTCTGGATTAGTGTTTGATATAATAATGGTCGTATCATCAGCAAATAGTATCGGGTTAGCTAATTTGTTTATGCTTAAAGAAAGATCATTTATATATATCAGAAACAGTAAAGGATCCAATATCAAACCCTGTGGAACACCATGCTTCACATGTACCTATTTAGAAGATAGTTTATTAGGTTTACTATTATTCACAGATACTCTCTGATATCTATTTTCTAAATAAGATTCCATTAATTTGTTAGCTATTCCAGAGATCCCATAAAACTTCATTTTAGCCAAAAGTATTTCATGATTAACGCAGTCAAATGCTTTTTGTAAGTCACAGAATAAACCACCAACAAGATTCCTGCCATCATATGATGATAATACATTGTTTAGAAGTGTGTGTATAGCTGTTTTGGTAGATAATTTCTCTCTGAAACCATACTGATCACCAACCAGTATATTATTATCATTTAAATAATTATACAATCTTCTAAAAATAATTTTTTCAGTGATTTTGGAAAATGAGGTTAGGAGAGAAATAGGTCTGTAATTAGAAAAATCAGTTATATCTCTCACTATTTGAATAAGGGTCTCACTTCTGAAACTTTTAATCTCTCAGGAAATATACCTGTTGATAGAACTTTATTAAAAATATATGTTAGCAGAGATAAGACATAAGGAGCACAAATTTTTAAAATTCTTGTTGATATTTCACCATAGCCATAGGAATCTTTACATTTCAAAGAATTAATTATTTTGTTGATTTCATGCGTAGTAGTATTATTTAGTTTTATTGAAGAAGAAAGCTAACAAAGATTCTGTCGTAAGTAAGTTATTGGATCATTATTATTAATAGTATTCTTTCCAGAAAAGTTTTTGATGAGATTTTCAGCTACAGATGAAAAGTAGCTGTTGAAAGCATTTGCAATGGCTAGTGGGTTACTAGATAATTTATCATTAATATTCATTGTTCAAACAGTATTAATGTTATTTTTATTATTGTTGTTAGTTTTAACTATATTCCAAGTAGTTTTTGTTTTATTATTAGATTTCAATAGAAGCTTATTATAATGGAGTTTCTTTTGCTGCCATGATAACTGTAGTCAAAGTCTGACAATATATCTTGTAGTATTTCTTGTGATTGGGATCATTACTCTTTCTGTAAGTTAAATAAAGTTTCCTTTTATTGGCACATGAAATTCTAATACCATTAGTTAACCATGGTTTTGATTTATAGGAGTTTTATGATTTAGTAATTGGAAAATTTGCATAGAAGATTCTGAGGTAAGTGTTAAGGAAATTATTAAAAATGATATTGACATTTTCTTCAAGAAAAACATCTTCCCAGTTTTCAAAGCTTAACAGAAATGTGAATTTACTTATTGAGTTACTATCAATTTTCCTAGTATAGGAAAATACATGTCTGAGAATAAAAATGAAAATATTTGACAAGGTAATAATTTGTGCATCATGGTTGGTTAGACCATTAATGAGGGGATTCACAGATAAGTCATGTCTGTACGTATTAATATAAATATTTTCTATTAAAGTGCAGGAGTTATTGAAAATTCTTGTAGGAAATTTCACAGTGCTAAAAAGACTAAAAGAGGCTAAAAGGGAGTCTAAAAGAAGTTTTCTAGAATTGTCATTAAAATAGTTTATGTTAAAATCACCACAAACGATTAATTCAGTTGATGTTTTATACAATTTATTCAAAATGGATTCCAATTGATGTAAAAAATAAGTAAAATTTCCTGTAGGGGATCTATAAATACAAATTATAGTAAAGCTGCTTGATAATAAGCGTAACTTCAAGGCACAGATTTCCAGGTCTTCATTATATTGATCTAGATTAATAGTATTAAACTGGATATCTTTCAAGACATAAATACATGCACCTCCATGCTTATATGTTTGTCTACAAAATGAAATTACTTTAGCAAATTTACCCTCTTCCTGTTTGCTTGCATGTTTGGAGTGTGCTGGTAATTGATAGGAATTTGTTTATAATTATGAAGCATTATTTCTGTATGGTACTGCACACTTTAATTTGACTTGATGTTCTAAGACATGAAGTAGACTTCCACATTTGATAATAACCAACTGGACTGATTACTTACAAATTTTGTTTTCATTATATGTTTTCACTCTTTGAGGTTATTTATTCATTATTTGTTCCTGAGTCATTGTTCATAAGTTTGTTTAGTAATGTTTTCTCCAGTGCAGATGTCATAGGGCATCAAATGAGACTGTGACTGTTAATGACTAGTTGGGAATAATTTGGAAGAAGGTGGTTGTAGGCTGTTTTTTAAATACATGTGTATATGTCTGCTAGCCCAGCAGCCTTCTATTCTATGGGTGCTGGGGACTTATCCCCAGTGTAAAGCTTAGTGTGGTATGAGGTTGACCACTCACATCCAGCTAGTGCTGAGGTTAATACATAATGTGACTCTGCCATACCTCATCACAGCATGGTACTTAATTAAGCATATGAATAACTTGATTTTCACTTTGTTACACCAACAGTTGCTGAGAGGAACTGGAAAAAATATTAGTACAGTTTTGTGTTTATACAAGACACTTTCTTTAAAAATGTGGGGCATGTTTTTGTCACTGGTAATGAAATGGGAATGAAAAGAATACACCATGTTTGAAAAGTGACTTTTGTTGAACTAAGACAAGTTTAAACATGTAAGTTTACCCACCTGTTTTGCATCATGTGACAATCAATCAACTGAAAACACAGTGCATTTGAGCTAATCATTAAGTATCCCTTGCATGATCAGTATTCCTGCCAGCAGTAGCACACATGTAAATTCAATCATGATGCAGGCAATTGGAGGAGGATGTGTTCGTTGATGACATAAGAACGAAAATCATTATTCTTCAATGAAACTTTAGGAAAGCGTTTGACAAAATTGAGCACTCTAGGCATTTCAGATCTGGTACAGATGAATTTTTATGTCCTAATGTAATTGGAAGGCACTTGTTCTATTATTACCCAACTTGAATGTTACTGATTGAAATACTGACTGTAAATACTGGCCATGCGACCTCAGAGCTGAAGTGAAAATACCGACCAATCCTTGATACTGTCGCTATTGACAATAAATATTGATCGTTTGGATGTTCTTTATAATTACGGTATAGTCCGTGACACGCTAACAATACGTGCATTTCTCGAATGCCTACTGCGAATCATTCGATAGTTATGTTCGATAGTACCCATAATGATCAATACATCGTCCGTCACCATGCCGGCCAAGGAGTGATGAGGCAGCTGTGTAATTTCGTGGTCCGTGGGAGGATGTCGCCGCAGGGCCTGTGCTGCAATCACCGTTCTGCGGCGGCGCGGGCGGATCGATGAAGAAGACAACTGGGTTCGGAGAGACGTTTAGGGATGACGTGGTCAACAAAACTGGCGTTATTATTGTCGATACTGTGATAGCGGTGTTTGCTTTCAATATACTGATGTGCTGCAATGGGGTCGACCCACCATGTAACCGTTCCACTGCGTGCGGGCAAGAAGATGAAGAAGCGGAAAGAGCTCGATGCTCTTGTGGCCCATTCAGGCCCAGGGAAGCGTTTGGGGGGCGGCGGTGGCGGTGGTGGTGGGTCTAGTCCTCAGGATCAGCTGCTATCGGAGTCCACTGATGAGCATGATGATTATTGGAGTGGAAAGGATCGTGGCAGCGGAGGCAGCAGTGGCGGGGGTGGAGGCACTCGGTGTCGGATGTTTTATCGTCGCGGTTTGTTCGGTTCGCTGCTACGTGCTTGCACCGCATTCCTTGTGTTCGCGTGTGTAGTGGCCACTACCACTGTTATGTGGCTGTTCATTGACATCCGGGAGCAGGTGACTTCACTGCGCAATGAGCTCGACCAAGGTGCGGTGTATTGCGTGGCTTCATGTACCAGGAGCCTTTCATGTTGTATCCATCCTCTTCCTACGATTTCTTTGTTGTTCTGCCACAATGTATGTACCAGAAGTTGCTCACAGTGTAGTCCTTCGGTCACTTTTTGTGTGGCCTCACACTATTTTATTAAGGCCCATTTTAACATGCTATGTATGAGGTAATTATTTTCAAAAACAATTATGTCCATTCTTGACATGAGGTGTGTTCTGATTATGTAAGACCGAGGGACAAGATACCTATCAAGAAAGCAGAAACTTCCCAACCTACAGTGTCAGGACTACCAGGCCATTGACCACAACAGTTGTACAATGTACTAGAGGTCTGTATCCTGCATGTTTTCTCCTAAGTAACTCAGTTGCTACCAGAATGGATATATGTGTTTTTGAAAATAAGCTCATCATATAAGTTTTCACAGCAGTGGATAATTTTATCGTGGCCTTCCAAGTTATGACACTTCGTAGTTCTGCGGCCAACATCGACTAGTTATCACAGAGTTGGGCCACTTTTTTACCTGTTTTGGTCTCCTGTATCCAGAAGTCTCTTCAGTGGTCTCCCCTGGTTCCTTCTGCCTTTTGGTCTGTTGTTTTTTTATTCTCGGTAATCTTATGAAGTATTCTGTTCATGTGTTGCTTCCACTTTCTTCTATAATCCTGTATTTAGGCCAAAACTAGGGTTGTATTTAACCCTTTAAACGCCGAGTTAAATCCCATCTACCATATTTTATTATTAGGAGCTCACCATATTCTACACGTTAGCAGGATAAGGGTTAATTCCTTTACAATCTCTGTATTTTTTTTAAATTCATGGTTACCAGTGTTTTTGACAAACCTGCCATATTTGTCCTTCTAATAGAAGTTGTTGGCACTGGGTTGTGGGTGGGTTATATGACAAGGTTGAATGGTTGAGCAGAACAAGAAAATTGGCCAGTCAAACACACAGCAGGGAAGGTCCTTTTCATGGTCATAGTTGGGGAAAGCTGACTCAAGTTATATAATATGTTCATCAATTTATGTATGTCAGTAGGCAAAGTTGCTTTGGCAATGTTAGAAAGCTGTGAATTCATGAACAGTAATTTGAGAAATATCAATTCAAATGCATAAGTGAAACAAATATGATGGTTTACAGGCCCTTGGGTTTGCTCAGGTATTACATGGAATTCAGGGGTTTTAGATTTATGGGCCAGGATCACTCTTTGCCATTTCTATGCTAATTCTTCCTTACTATTCAGTGCAATATAGCTAAGTGATCCCTGGCATATTATGGCATTTTAATGAAATGTGTGAATTTGAAATGTTTGGTAGTTTAAACAAAATGAACTGTTGTGTTATAAATTATAAATAATAAGTAGGAGCAAAAGTAGAATATTGATTTAAAACTATTGTTTTGCCCCAAACGTTTCTTACAACTCCATCACCTATCACGGCATCGCATGCCATAAGACTCTAATCTTCGTTTTCCCTAGCATGTGAGCCACGAATCTCACAGACATTTATTGTCTTGTAGGGAGTGTTTATGGCCTCAGGTAGTAGTGAATTTGCAGCTGACATTCAGCAAATGTGGCTTGAAACTATAAGGTGAGGTAAATTCAGTCAAAAACACAACTATGAATGTATGGCTAAATGATGTTGTTTATTAGCAATAAAAAACTACATGTTTCGGCCTGTAGCAGCCATCATCAGGTTTTGACAACTTTCTTACTGTAAGAGTTATATATGAATATGCATAAACCGCATGTTAATGCTGAGATCTCATCTTCATTATCATTTGCATGCGTTTGTTAAGCTAAGTTTGGTGGGATGTCTGTTGCGTGAATGGATTTACAGGTAGCTGGGTGTGGATCCTTTCAGTTAGTTAGATGTGGGGTTGGGAGGAAACTGTGATTGCAGGTGTGGTATCTTAAATGCTCCTATGTTGGGGAGGGGGTGGTTTTCGTGGATTTGGTTAGTCTGACATCTTCCAGCTACCTGTAAATCCATTTATGCAACAGACATCCCACCAAACTTAGCTTAACAAACGCATGCAAATGATAATGTTGATGAGATCTCAACATTGACATGTGGTTTATGCATATTATACATAACTCTTATAGCAAGAAAGTTGTCAAAAGCTGATGATGACTGCTATAGGCCAAAACATGTACTTTTCTATTGCTAATAAATACCATCATTTAGCCATATATTCATAGTTGTGTTTTTGACTAAGTTTACCTCACCTTATAGTTTAAACACACAACGGGGATGGCACACCTCAAAGTGACTTGAAGCGACACTTTTTTTATTATATACATGTATATGAAGAGTGTAATTATGTTAAAATCCTGCGCATTATTGCAGTTGCTGCGGGTAGTCAGGGTGTACCAGAAGAACTCCAGAAGTGCCACTCACTGTCCAGGGAGCTACAGCAAAACCAGACATTGCTCGCCAGAAACCTTTCTGCTGTCTCTCTGCAGCTGGAGAACTTCAGTGCTCAGGTCTGTTGGATGTGTGAAAATGTGCTGTGAGGATCCATATCTGTTGGAGAAACTTGTGAAGGATAATTGACTTGAAAACTGTTGTTCCGACATAAGATGGTAGTAACCATTTGTAATGTAATGACATCCAGAGTGTTGATTTTGATGTGGTAATAATAGTTTTAGTGTGTCATTTTAATCTCTGACAACCTATCCAAGCACCAAAACCCCTAAAGTTATCAGACTGGTTCTCTAAATTTAGAGGCTGGTCAGTGTGTTGTGTCTGCGTAAGGTAGTTGGGACATAATGTGACAGCGGTCATTAGGAATGTGTTGAACTTAAAAATAATTATACTTTGGGTGAATAACTGGGAACATTTGCATGAAGCAAAATTTTTTAAGTGTTTTACAGGTGTGAACATCTTGTTCTGTTGGGCACACGGCTGGTTGGTTGGTTGGTTGGTTGGTTGGTTGGTAGGTTGGTTAGTCGGTTGCTTTGCTTATTGGTTCATAGCCTGTTTGGTGGTGCTCTACCAGCTGCAGAAGTTTTATTAGACTTAAAGATGATTGATTCTTGATTTATTTAATGACACTCTTTCAAGTGCGTGCATTACCTGTCATTGAGAAGTAATTTGTTTTGTGAATACTGAATTGAAATGGTGTGGAAGGAAGTGTTCACGGCATGTATTATGGTACTGTTCCATCATTTCCCTGAGAGTGTGGGAAACTACAAAATGCTTTAGCTAGTATAGCTGACCTCACAGTGAGATTTGAAGTCAGGACAGTCAATGTGGATCAGGAATGTTTACTGGTGGGGTTAAGAGAAATATGTACCTTGGATTTGGAAGGAGGGGAATCATAGTAATAGCAGGTTTAAGGTCTTAGATTTTGCATTTTGCTTTAAGTGGTTAAAGGTAATGTGAATGCTTGGCAGGATTTGATGACATAAGTAGTAAAAACAAGGCAGATTCTGTACCACTGTTCTACCCTGTGTGATATGTGTTTACAGTTGTTAGTGGTCCAAGCTGGACTGCGTGATGTAGATGACAGACTGAAGGCTGCTCCCCAACTTGTGAATCTTCCTCAAGATGTTCAGAGCCTTTCAACTAGTGTGGCTTCATTTGGCAGCCAGATTCGTGACCTTAACACAACTGTCACAATGCTCAAGAATGAGAACAGCCAACTACAGGAATCTTCGAAGACCCTGTCTGAAAATGTTACGACTCTCAAGGTATGAACCAACAACTCAGCTTTTTAACCCGTTCCCTGTTTTTAATATAATATTATGTGAGAGCTGGGAGACGCCATACTGTTTTCAACATAATGTTGTGTTCTGATCTCCTGCTTTGAATTCATCCTGTTTTCACCATAGTATTTCATTGAGAGGAAGAACTGTGACAGCTGCTGCACTCTAGGAGAAGTGTTGGAACTAGAACATTTTCTGCCAGCTTTGTTCAGGCAGTGGTTACAAAATCTTTATTTGTATCTTGTGTGCTCTGATTTTTCTCTTATAAAAAATTCTGAAGGGCAAAATAATGGGAGACAGTACAGTTGTCATAACAGAAACAATTAAGGGGTTAATTTGTTATGTTCGTGATTGCTATGCCTACTACCTTTGTTCTGAACAAGTGTTGTAAATCCAGGGAAGACCATAGTGAGTGGAAAAATAATTTAGTAATTTATGTCTGCTAGGATGTGTTAGTGTACTTCAGGTTGAGTTTACTGAAAGCTATATCATTATACCACTATGGCTGCTTATTCATTCATTGTGGTCTGGGGCTGGTACAATAAACCCAAAGTGGCTGCAGTATTGAGGAACCCTCTTACACCCCAAGAATACAATTTAAAGTGTTGATGGTGAATTATCATGTTCATTTGAATGTACTGATGTTTCCAGCAAAGAGTGGCGCAGATAGCGAACACGACACTGCAGTCACAGATACCCTCAACAGAGGATCAGGCAGAAAGGGAAGAAATGAAGGCTGCTGTACAGCAGCTGTCTGCCAACATGACGCTTGTAAATGATACACTGAGCAAGAAGCTGCAATGGCTTGTTGAAGATGAAAGCAAGAATAAAGTAAGTCTTTGTGTACACTTTGGTCTGGCTGCCATCCAGAGTTTGGAAGCTGGTCCCCCTTTACAGTTTCTGTGTTAGTACATGGGTACTCTTTGAGATGTGGTCAGTGTTGACGTGCTGGTACTTGACTGAGAATCGTCCACTGCTTACAATTCTTTGCTAGCACATGAACGCTGTTTGAGAATTGTCCACTGTTTTCAATTTATTTGCTAAGAGATTTAACCTTTAAACAACCTGTGTCTGCATATGCCAATGCTCGTAAAGAAACACACTTAGAAATTCATGTTATATGTTTAGGCAACAACGAAATTTACTGCATTTTTAAGACATAAGTAATACATTTATGTATTTGTATTTATTTATTTATGATATTCAAATAGATCCAGACAGGATTACTACAATCACTGGATGTAGAATTCATTTATTCATTCTTTTGGCATTTGCAGAATGTGATGATTCCTTGCCATTCTGAGGAGCTTCTTCCATTCCTCTCTGCTCTTGTCCTTTTTCCTACCACCCTTCTCCGCCAACTATTTGTCCATCCTCTCTCACCTCATCTTGCTGTCTTTTCTTGGTCTACCTCGCAATCTTGTTCTTTCCAAACTGGATGCAGAATATGTTGAGTAAACATAAATGTACTGATCATAACATGCTAGATTGTAAAACATATAAATAATTACAAACTAAGTAAGAATCTGATGTTCAGGTGACTGTGCATCGTGATAAATTCTTATAATAAAACCAACTAGATGCACTAATTATGGGCTGGGTAGCTCAGTCGGTACAGCAACTGACTACGGGCTGGATGGTCTGGGATCAAATCATGGTGGGGACGAGATTTTCCACCCATCTAGACTGGCCCTGGGGTCCACCCAGCATCCTGTAAAATGGGTACTGGGTCTTTCCTGGGGGTAAAGTGCAGCCGAGGCGTGCTGCTGACCACTCACCCCTTCTAGTGCCGCGGTCATGGAAGAGTAGAGCTGTACCTCTATCCACCCTCTGGACCACACCGGGCCTGTAACGGGATCACTTTACCTTTTTTAGATGCACTAATTTCTCTAATTTATTTATGGAATAAAACTCTACATGTTTCGGGCAGTTCTTCTGTCCATCATAAGGAGTTTTTCACTGTACGCACAGCAATGGTATGTGTCATACATGTTTGCTGACAGCTTGTGAGCAAGCTGTCAGAAAACCTTTATGTATTGCTGTGCATACAGTGAAGGACTCCTGATGATGGACAGAAGAACTGTCCAAAACATGTAGAGTTTTATTCCAGAAATAAATTTGAGAAATTAGTGCATCTAATTGGTTTTATTATGATAAATGAAGTAAGCTTCATAAATTTTAAATGCAGTTTCTTATATAAAGTAGTACAGTCTTGTTGAATTCTTGTAATCAGTATTTACTTAAGATTGAATGAACATTAAAACAATTTTGAAATAATTTTGTGTTTGTAAATGCCAACAGACTTTGAGAATAACTGTAGTCAGCATTTCCTTACCATAAGCATGTGCATTAAGCTCAGGGGTGCTGATAGGTCCTTAGCCCGACCAGGAAAGAAACAAGCATGGAAGCATGTCAGGGATGCGTGCGATTTCAACAACATCGAGATGCAAGCTGTTATCAAGTCCCTCCCCCCCCTCCCTGCAAGGCAAGGAGCCAGAGGAAATTCATGCCATTCTGAGAGAAACATTAGCTAGTTTCCTTCCTGGTCGGGCTAAGGACTTACCAGCACCCCTGTATTATAGAATTCTGCCAATGTATAAAGTGAATGTATATTCAGGAATTTCCTTATAGCTGACTTAAACTTAGTAGGTTTTCTTGCATTCTTTTTATTTCTAAGGGTAGCTTGTTCCAAAGTTGTTTACCTGAGTTGTGAACTGCTTGTTGATAGATAGTTAAATTGGCCAGTGGCTGGGGGAGATTGTTACTTTGTCTAGTCTGTATGTAATGATTTTCAGAATTTGTCATGATAAGATCCCCATTATTTACCACAAACAGAAGAAGAGAAAATATATACTTTGTTTTGAGTGGTAAAATTTTTAATTTTTTGAATAAGTTTCTACAAGTGTCCAATGCTTAAGTCTCAAAATAATTCTAATTGCTGTCATTTGTATCCTGAAACTTTTTTGATTATAGGAAGAGCTCCCCCAAAATATAATTCCGTAAGTCATAATTGATTGGAAAAGATAATAAGACGTCATTATCAGTGTTGAATGAGACGTGTAAGAATCCAGGTTTTCCTGAAATAAGATATTTTTGGAAGTAGGGCAGGGGGTGTTGATGTTTCGTGTGAAGATTTGCATTGTTTTATGTATTCCAGAAGTCAGTTTTTGGACTGGAGGACTTGGGCCAGAACGTTAGTGCTCGCCTTACCACACTGGAGGGCAGCTGTGTTAAGTCTGCGTTGCACAGTGCCCTCAATATGACCGTTGAAAAACTATCACATCAGGTGTGTTGATTTGCCATGTCATTTGTTAAGTATCTGTGTTATTATACACTGTTTCCAGTTATAGATATTAATGAGATCGGTGAGTATTATCATACAAAATATTTTGTGCAGTTTTTTCATTTTGGAAACAATTGACGTAGTTCAAACTGAACCCTGTTTAAAATGGGTGTTGTATGTTAGATCCAGAAGTAAATTCGCTCAGTGCCATTTTGTTGAGATTACAGTATACAGTTTTATTAAAATCTCCAAGTAGTTTCTTGGACAAGGAGATGTGACTTTCTGTTGTACATTGTATATTCTTTCTACAGAAAATGAATAATGAAACTAGTGTCATGCATCTTTGTTTGTTGTTTAAACTTGTTTGTGATAAGACACGTGGTTACCATATCTTCTTTGTTTATGTATGTATTTGGAACATTTTGTCATAAAAATTTAAGACATTATCAGATCTAATTACCATAATATGGAGCAGAACAGTGATATGAGACATACTGCTGAACCTGTTCAAACAGTAGTGCACTTGAAGTGAATGGGCCAGACAATAATACAAATATACCCGGTCATTATTGTCCATGTGCTTGTGTGTGTGTGTGTGTGTGTGTGTG
>Ga0131853_10013643_pt1 | contig 14902 bp, 10 predicted proteins | sample TergutLab28metaG_FD_92764 | JGI IMG/M metagenome (GOLD analysis project Ga0131853, IMG submission 92764) | Labiotermes labralis P1 segment gut microbial communities from Petit-Saut dam, French Guiana - Lab288 P1 (version 2) (version 2) | ecosystem: Host-associated > Arthropoda: Insects >... | reverse complement strand
GTGAGCACGCCTCACCACTGTACTTGGTCACCAGGCGTACTTTGCCATGAGCAACGTCCAACTTACATGAATCAGCAGTGTATTACAATTGTACACTGAGCCAAAATAATATGTAACGACCATGCAACATCAGTCGTGTAAAAGCAAGTACAAAAAAAATCTTATTCCCAATATACAACAATAGTTCTCGTCTCCTTCATGGCAGAAGCCTGAAGTAACGTGTAGCTAAGGCTTGCTGACTCTTGCATTTTATCATGTAACTCCCTCCTTGGTATGCAGATGCAAGTGTGTTGCATGGTTCTGTCTACTTAAAAGGCTGTGTGGACCTCTGTTGCTTGTGGTGATCCGTCCAATAATATAAAGAGTGAGGTCTTTGATGATGTTGAAAATATTTTGTGACATTCCATGACATTTAGTAGTTAAACTTGTCTGATTGTTCCCCAGTATGTGATGGGGGCAGCTATCTCACTTGTTGACTCCTTGTCCTTAATATTCAGCCACAGTGTCAGTACATATAGTGCAATGTTTGTATGGATCAAATTTAAAGAAAATATTTGTAAATATGGTGTTAAATTTCCAGGTTTATTTACCTCTACTCCAAAACTGTATTGTCAGATATGTAGGAGGAACATAAGCATGCAGGGGAAAATACAGTTGATTTTAGCATGAAAAATTAGTTGTTAGTCTTTAATATCATATTTGAAGAACTGTGGCATTATGATTCCTCACGGAATATTATTTTGGTGATCAAATCAAGAAGAATGATATGGGCATGGCATGCAGCACGTATGGGGGAGAAGAGATGTGCATACAGGATTTTGATGGGGAAACCCGAGGGAAAGAGACCACTTGGAAGACCTAGTCTTAGATGGGAGGATAATATTGAGATGGATCTTCAGTAAGTAGGATGGGTGCATGGACTGGATTCATCTGGATCTGGACAGGGACATGTGGCAGATACTTGCAAATGTGATAATGAACCTTCAGGTTTCATAAAATGCGGGGAATTTCTTGACTAGCTCAGAACCAGTTAGCTTCTCAAGAAGGACTCCACTTCATGGGGTGAGTGAGTAAGTAAATAAGTGACATTATAATCTCCCCATGACATGACCTCCCTACCCCAATCGATGAAAATTGGCCAGTAGAGTAAGTTACAGACAGGCAGCTTGAATTGCATATTTTCCATTCAGAAGGTTGTGATGGTTTTTTTGGTTGTCTGTGTTTTCTTGTAGTAAATGCAGGTGGATCTGAGTAAGGTGTGATAACTGTGTGAGGTGTTTGAGAGAGTTTTGATAGTATTTTCATTTTAGTCTACTTTTTTGTATTTCAGGTGCCAAGAACCTATATGTGATTGCTGTGCAGGGCGTAAAGGGTCGCTTGAACCGGTTACCTGCAGCGGGCTCAGGTGACATGATTGTGGCCACTGTGAAGAAGGGCAAGCCAGAGTTGAGGAAGAAGGGTAAAGACTGTACTAACATTTGGCATATGTTTGATGCCTGGAAGGCAACAAGACTGATATTAACTGTCTAATCAGGCCAGATACTGCTTTCCTTTAACTAATCGCTGTCATTACCCTCTTTACATTATTATATGAGTAGGTGTCTTGTCATATTGTCATCATATGTGCTGTTCATAGCCTACTGAATTAACATAATCCAGATGATGTGGGTTAATGAAGGGGAAAGATGCAAAAATAGTCAAACACATAATCTAAAATACATTTTAGTGGTGCATTCACAGATTTACTTTACATTTCATTTAATACAACTAGTGCTTGAGTTAAGAAATGTCTTTTTGTGTAGGGTTTACACTGCTCACAGGAGTACAAATTCCCCCCCCCCCTCTTTTTTTATATCACTAATTAGACTGACTGTGATCCCTCTACTGGAGCAAATTGTCATCACATCGCAGACCTACACTGTAACATGCACTTAGTACTTTTCTTTGTCAGTGTTACCTTCCTAACTCTCTTATTCCTCTTTTATTTGTGTTTTTTATGTTATGGAAGCGCTGTGCATGTATGTATTACATTGCAGCGATCCTTCAACATTGTCATTACAGATGTATGCAGAATTTGTTGCAGTACATACCTTGTCAGGGATTTTGACTTGCTGATTTTACTAAGAAAACCATGCAGATCATTCAATAGAAGTTTTGTGCATGATGGAGGAGGATTTGTTTGTGAACAGAAGACCATGCCTACATAACACTGTACATAGCATTGAACAGCCTTCTTTTTTTCTCTTCCATCCTCTGTCTCATCCCTCTTGCCCACCCTACCTTCCTCCCTACCCAAATGGTGTTATGTTTTTATTATTATTATTATTGGCAAGAGTTATTAAAGAAGTTCATCAAATAAATGACCTTTACATTCACCCTCAGTGTGCCACAGTTTCATGTTATATTTGATTTGCAAACCATCCAGTTATTATATGTTTCCCACAAGGGATGAAAACCCTTTTTGCAGTTGTATGTAACACTTTCAATAATATGTGTTTAATGAGACTTTTGTCTTTCTTGGAACACTTTTCAGTTATGCCTGCAGTAGTAATCAGGCAACGGAAGCCATTCCGCAGGAAGGATGGTGTCTTCATATACTTTGAGGACAATGCAGGTGTTATTGTAAACAACAAAGGGGAGATGAAAGGTGAGGAAAAACAAAGTAATGCATGCATTTAAACCTGTGAATAAACATCTCCATTACATTAACATAATTCATGACCTGAAGGTATAAGCTTAGAATTTATTGCTATGTACATAAAAATGTGTGTAGTCATGTATTCATTTTGTCCTAATTTCAGTAGATAAGGTACATAGATTTTTGACCTTGTCCTTGCAGGTAGCGCCATTACAGGTCCAGTTGCTAAGGAGTGTGCAGATCTGTGGCCAAGGATTGCTTCAAATGCCAGCAGTATTGCTTGACCACTCATGTTGTACCCAAAGTTTTCTGTATAAAGAGGTTGTCTCATATACACTTGTTTTTTATTGAATAACACCTGTCCTTACTGCCCTTTGTCACATTCAGCATTGCAGATTGTTTGCTTAACCCATCAGTTAAAGCTGCTTTCCCATGAGCAGTTTCGTGGTTATTGTAGTGTTGTTGCTTAACATATAGGAAGAAAGTGTGCGCTTTCTGTTGATGTTTATTTTATATACAAGTTTTATTTGCTTTTGAGGCTACTGAAGTGTCATTGTTTAGGAAATGTATGTAGAACGTGGGATTACAGTGGCTTGCATCATCGGTATTTAATTTATTGTATCACAAAAAGAATCATTAGCTTGTACATTTCACTGTGTTATATGTTAGTCTTTAGGTCATTTGAGGTGATTATATAAATGACGTCTGTTGTGAAAATGCAGTTGTGTTAATGAATTCAAAACAGTTGTCTGTTCTCCAGTACTGCAGTTCAAGGTGAGGTGTCTGCTGTTATTTTGCAGCCAGTCCAAACAGTCTGGACAGTTTGAAAATAAATTCTGAGCTAATCAGGTGGTATATGTATTGACAAAAACGAATCCTGGTGTTCTTCCCTCTTGTCTTTGCCTTAGGTTGCTTCCTGTATTTGTACACAGGACATTCCTTTAGTTTCCTTGGTCACATGTCTGCTTAGCTAGTGTAAAAGGCTTTCTTCTTGGTGTTCGTAAATACATGAGTTTCGAGCATTATTTATTCACATTATGGTATATTATCTGTTTTTTTCTTCTTGCAATATTGCCATCTTTTCAAGGGAAACCATATGCTTGTAGACAGCTCAGAGCTGCAGGATCCTTTGTTCTTAACTCCAGTTACTACATTCAAAATAGCTTTTCACTTCTGCTTATAGTGTTCTGTATGCATGGTTGAGACCACCTCAAGGTACTTACAGAAAACCGTAGTGCAGCATTTCTGCATTTATATGAAATCAAATTATTTCATATATGAATGGTTTTACCTTCTATGCTGTAGAGGGGTCTGTGCAGTACTCACAGAATTTAAAAATTTTGAATCCTGATGCGTGTAAGGATGGAATCAGAAGAAGAATTTGAGTGTTAAGAAAGTCTGAACAACTTGAATAATTCTGGAGTGTCTTAATTTGTGATAGTAGCAAAACTGATAATGTGTATGGTGGTGGTGTATGGCACAAAACATGGCAGGGAGAAAGACGTCTTCCGTAGGGGGCGTCAGATTGTACAGTGTGTCCCACTCGCTACCAAACCTGGCATTTCTTTAATAACACCAATGAAGATATTGCATTGAAATTTGAACAGGAGTACATTCATTGTGTGAGAAATGAAGAGGAATGTGTCTGTAGTGCGCCTAATTGTTGCGACACAGTAAAATTATTAAAGAAATGCCGGGTTCAGTAGCGAGTGGGACACTGTATTTTGAAGCCTACCATACAGACGTCGTGAAAAGTGGTGAAAATATTTTAATACAATTATTTGAGCGTATTTCACTCCTTTGTAGTTGAAACGTGTTAGTAATGTGCAAAATGCCATAACTTTATAAGCAAGTGTGATCATTTACTTAAAGGCAATTAAGGTGGGAGCCAGAGTTCTGCAAACTCTAAATGAAAGTTCTGTGCTGGTAGGCTGCTGATTCATTATATGTGATAGTGCTGTTAAGTCTAACTTAGTGTGAACATAACAGAAAAATACTGCTAGTGCACTTTTTTATGTTGTGAGCTCCACAGCAAAGCAATCAAACTAGCATTTATATTCCCCCCACCACCCCCTTTTGGGGGGGGGGGAGGTATGAAAATGTCTTCCATCCACAGTGTTAAAGTTCATATTAATTGTATGTCATCAAAAGTAAAATTTAGTAATGGCAATCATTCATTTTCTTCCAAGTTGAATTATATTATTACTGTTACAGTGCCACTGCTAATTGATGTGTGCACAATTCAGGACTCAGGTTGGATTAGTTGTTGCATCAAGATGCAGATTGAGAATAATTATAAATGTAGCATAGTACAGAGACTAGGCTGCAAGTTGAACAAATTGTGGTAGGATTCTCATCAGAGGGAAGAGATTTGTTCCCTTCACCTAAAGCATCCAGACCAATTCTGTGGCCCCCCCAGCCTCATGATCAGTTGGTATCAGGACTTTTCTCTTCTGGTAAAGCTTCTGGGACATAAAGCTCTCTACTCATCTGACCGTATAATTAGTGAATATTCAGATTCCCAAGATATCCCTAACAGGAGGGACATGTTTAGACTTAGTGTCTGGTAGGTAGAGAATATATTTATGCATACTTTTAAGGTTAAGATTGTAATGGCATAGCATGGGGAATGAATTTCAAATTACAAGTTGCCTTATAGCATACCTGTGCCTTGGCGTGACAAATTCAGGTGGCATTATTCTATAAAATTTGGAGGGTTTTAAAGCTGGTGTCCTATACCCTATGTGAAATTCAGAGGATCAGGATCAACTTGATTGAATATTCCATAAATTGGCAGTCATACTTCTCTACTTCCTGTATTTCATTAACTTTTTAAAGACCTACAGTCACACATGCAAATGCATGTAGGAAAACACCCCTACAAATTCATTATTTATTAGGCAACAAGGAAATTTTCTGCATTTTCAACACATGCTTATAACAGTTTTATTTTCCACAAATTCCCTTTATTTCATAATTTTGTCTTGTTCTGTTCATATAATATGGTTTTCATAAACCATATGCTACAATTGAAATACCCACTCACTGTGATAGTACATTCCCACTTATTACATTATGATGGGAAAATATGTTTTGCTGTATACTGTATTATGCTTTTATAGAAATGTGTACCTGATGCTTATTGTGGTAAACCAGTGTGCATGTACCTACAACAAATTGACCACTTGATAGGGAACATAAAAACGGCATTTGGTGTGCAATTTCTCATTATGTGGGGTGCTTTTCATTGCATGAGGGATCACTGAAAATATGGGCACAACCGGAATTCCAGTAGTGGTTTTGATCAAATTTTTTTCATTGACTGTATTACCACACGTCATGCAGTCATCAGGCTCATGTTCAGACATGGTTACTTGGATCACTCTCCAAAATCAGCTTCATTTTTCAAAATTTGTACCACTATTAGACTTATATTCTGTTGGAAGTAGTGGAATATCACTTGCCCAGTTTTATGCCACTTGCAGGTGGTGCCTGTACTCAAAAAAGTTCTGTTGGCAGGCCACATCCCATCCACAAACACTAGTTTGTGCAGCCTATTGTGTGGGTCTACTGCCACTCGCTTGCTGGGATTGTGGGTTTGAGTCCCACTCAGGATATGGATGTCTGTCTCACTAGTTTGTGTGGCCTATGGTGTGGGTCTACAGCCACTTGCTTGCTGGGATTGTGGGTTTGAGTCCCACTCAGGATATGAATGTCTCTTGACAGTGTTGTGTGTTATTAGGTAGAGGTCTCTGCATCAGAGGAGTCCTACTGCATGTGTAAGCGTGATTGTGAAGCCTTGACATTGAGGTGACCCACTAGGGGCTGTTGAGCAATGGAAGTAATACACTTGGCTTAATTTTGTCAGGTTTCAGTAAAGACATACATGTTAAATTTTGCGCTGAATGTATAGAATGCTATGTCCATTTTCCAAACCAAGTTACAGGTTAAGAGACTTCTTCACAATTGGAAACTTGATTCATGCAATATTACTTCAAAATGTTACCATCAGATGAGAGATGTATACATGATCACCCACCCTTCTTATGCCAAAGGTCCACACTTGTTATTTTAGGCTTCTTCATAGGCCACCCATGGAAACAGCAATAAATGGTATTCCCAACCATCTAAATTATTGTGTAATTGTTTTAGTATATATGTAACTTGTGAATGTATCCACCAGTTACATAATAAAACCTGGTGGGCTGCAGTTTGGAGACCCATGACACAGGAATCCCCACATACTTCATGCACAAATATTGTGTTGGTGACCTCATTTGGAAGTAAAAGTCATGTGACAATAGTTCTCCATTACATAAATGTACAGAAATGCCACGCAGAGCTATATAAAGCAGTGGGTGGCTGTGGTGTATGATACTGAGAGCTGCAAGGTGGGTACAGGTATTGAAAAGTGAAGTGTCAACTGGTGGCACTCATTGTGATGGATATTCACCATCTTTCCATGCATCTCTGGCTGTAACTGAATAGTGCATGGTAGTGATAGATGCTGGTCTGTGAAGGGATAAGCCATGCATACAGGGATGCTCTGAATTTTTTGACAAGATATAAAATGCACTAGTTTGCAGCCAAGTTGGTGCCACCATGTTTAAATGAGGTGCAGTAGTGGACACTAGGGGACGTATTGGTGTGGAATGATTTCATTGTGAAGTGGGCATGTTAAATAGGATTGTTGCAATCAATGAAATATGGGCAAGAGCCTACAAAGTGGAATTTATATGACAGTCCTTTGAATGGCACCATCCACGAAGTCACATGGTTTAACCAGATCCATCACTTATGGAAATAGTGACTCGTTGGCATATGTCGAGTATGTTCATATTTTGCCCTGATTGACAATGTCAGTCTGGATGCACAAGATTAGATTGTATCTACAATAGCACCTATGTCAAATGGTTTGGTACAAGCATCAAGAACTGGATGAAAATGTCACCACCCTAAATGATAATGGTCCAGCCAACTCAGTAGACACTGTTCAGAAGTTCTTTGGTGTGGAAAGTTGGCAAGTATTACAATGCTTCCTTGTTCCTCTGACTTCAGTCCATCTAACTGCAATCAGATTCTGAAGCTGAAGCAGCCATTGCAGGAGAAACAATATGCAAACATAGAGGACATTTAACAGCATTTTGATGCAAGATGGCACAGATGAACATGTTGGGGTGACGATTGTGTTTCCTGCCTGTCCTACGGTTGGCATTGTACACATACAAACCCCAATGTAGTGCCACTGTTTGTTTACCACAGTTTATAGTGAGAAATCAAATACTGTACAGTTGGGTACTGGGATATTATGGGTTGACTAAGGTTGGTATTGTATGCTTGTATGTGCACACTGTATGCCAAAATAATCATTTCAAAAATGATTAAAATGCATGCAGTTTGCCTGCCTCCTACCAGTAGCTACTGTAATTATGCTCCATCTGGGTGGTAAAATTTAAAAGTACAGGACATTTTAATGCACAGTGGAAAAATATTATTAACAATGGTAGATACATTCCATGTCCATGAGAATTTATGTGAGTAATTACTGTTTGAATATGACACTTTGTAGGTGACCACATGTTGTTAAGCACAATCTTGCAGTCACAAAAGACGTCCAAACATGTAGCATTTCTTTGGGAGCCCTTGAACACACTCCCAAATTCACTGTTTTAAGTCACCAACTTGGCAGGAAATGTTTTGTACACCTTGCTTTTGACATTGTGCCAAAGGAAGTAGTCTGGTACTGCAGGATCACTTTAGGATCCTCTAACAATGTGTGACACACACTGCTGTTGAACAGTACCTTTAGTGTACTGTTCAATAGCAATAATTTTAATATATCAATAGAAGCTAGCATGTGAAATTTGGTATGGAGACAGCATGAACATGGCAGGGATTTAGAACAATTATGTCACATCCAATAAATTTACCTTACACAGATTTTCAGTAACAAGTTCTTCAAGAGAATGGAATTAAAGTAAATAACAATATGTAGGACAAAGAACCCATATGTGACCCACAGCACTAGGCTTGCTGGTCATCAAGTTAAAATCAAGCTTCATATCTTTATTCACAAAAGTATTACTCATTACATTGTAACATGAAGTCGCAGAATACTGTTCTTAGATTTTAACCAGTAGCACATAAACTGGAAACCAAGTACTGGAAAATGAACCAGGATAAGGCTAAACAGTTATCAGAGAAAACTAAACTATGTACACACACGCCCTGAATCCACTTTAGTTACGTCCTGTTGAACCAAATCCACCTTCACCACGGTCAGTGTCATCCAGTTCCTGTTAAAAAGGAATCTCTGATAATCATGGCACACACAGTAACCTTAACTCAAACAAAAAAGATGCTCTGAAAGCAGTCCTCTCACCTCCACAACAAACATGCATCCATTACTTATATGTAGTATAAAGTAAAAAATGCCTTGCACTGTCCAGTTTTTCCACTTATACTTTTGAATCACCTTGATCACTTCCCTGATAATCATTAAGTTCCCTTATTGTTCAGTAACTGTTACTGTCCCTGTGATGTATGCTAATCATGTAGTGCCATGCTTATGACAAATGCATATGTGACTGTCTAAATCACTGACGTTTTTTATTCTGAAAAATGACATGCCTTACTGCATTTCCAGTATGAAGTGGCTATGTCAATTATGATAGAGTACCTTTAAGTACACACAAGCACAGGTGTATAAATCAATATTCCTTGCAACATACAACAAAATGTCTTTGCAGTGAACAGTACAGTACCCCCATTCCAACATAAATGATACCAGAAACACAGCATCCTTTCCCATCTTAATGAGCTAGAGAAAGATACCCAGACTATGAAGTAACAAGCACAAAGTAAATTTATGAATGCAAATAAAATCAATGTAGAAATTTTAAAATCTTCATATATAAAAGCCACAGAATTTAGATCCTGCCATTATTCTGTCACCATGTAGGATGTCATTTGTATAGTTATGCATGTGAATGCCATGTGGGAATAACCACTGAAAAGTCTTCATTGTGAAAGAACTGAGAGGTACCCATGCATTGGCCACTACTGCAGCCTCATATTTTGTCAGCACAAAGTTATCACTTAGGTATTGCAAAGGTTTATTCTATGAAACTGTCATCCAATAGCTTTTGAAGTTCCTGGTGTGCATATTCAATGAAATTGTGATTTTACACTATCCCTCAAGGGCTAAAATGTATAAGTGGCTCAAGGAAGGGTTATCTAAGGAAGTCACAGCTGAAGATGGGAACTGTCCAATTTTGCAGTTGGAATTTCAACACGCTCTGTATCAGTCATACATAAAAATGTATGATACTGACCTTTACTTCTTTTAGTTCAGGATAACAAATCTGTTGACAAATAAGCTGTGCTATGCGGTCGCCACGAGAAACATTAAATGGCTTGTCAGAATGATTGAAGAGAACCACACCAAGGTTGCCACGGTAATCTTCATCCACAACACCAGCTGAAAAAAAATAAGCTACTTAATATGGCTAACATTTTAGTGGAACATTTCTCAAGTTCATCTACTGCACATGTATAGACCTTTGCTCAAGAGCAACATGGCAACTGTAACTTTCTTGTGGAGACATTATAATAAAACTTAGGACAGCAGAGACGCAGCTTACATTTCCACTCTAGAATTTTATTTTATTTCTTTCACAGAGAGGTGTAAACATTTCCATTGTGTAAAAACTTGGTTTTTTTATAAACTGAATAAAAAAATTAAAAATCCAGCATTTTAACAATTCTGCTGTGGAATTAATTAATACTAATTTAAATGTGCTATGCAAGCTGCATGTTCAAATTTTAATGGTACTCTTCCAAATTTCGTTTCTTTACTTAACACAAGTTGACAGTTATAGAAACTGAATGCCCATGTGAACCTCCATGCCACAGTCAACAAATGCAGAAAATAGAGAAAATTAACTATTCACGAAACTAAAATGAAACAAAAATATACAACTAGAAACTTTTATGTTTATCACCCCATTGTGTTTATTGGAATACTGAAGAATTCAACTGCCAGTTTTTTAAATTTTATGCTCTTGTGACCATGCATCATGAAAGCAAGGTAGAGAGAGAAACCAACAAGATGCAACTAATCTACCTTGAATTCAAATGCCATCAAACACAACTAGTGTATACCATATTATTTATTTTGGCAACATGTTTCAACCTAAAATGGTCATCTCCAGGTCAACAGCATAAAGTTCATAATTTTTATGAACTGTACTTTAATATCATTGTATACAGAACTTTTTATGAATTTTATGCTGTTGGCCTGAAGATGACCATTTTAGGTTCGAACTTGTTGACAAAATGAAGAATGTAATATACACTATCTGTGTCTGATGGAAACTGAATACCTCACTACAACTAGAAAGATACATAACTGGAAATTAAGCAACATCTCATGCACGCATATGGAGGAGCAGAGGCGTAGTTCCTGCACTCTTATCCTTAACCCTTTAACGCCGAACTACTTATAAAGACATCACAGAGTGAGCCCTTTAAATAGCCAAACAACTTATAAAGATGTCACAAACAGTGTGTCAAAGTTTGGAGGAATTTTGTTCACTCCTATTCCATTAACTGCTGTGGCTTACTTTGCTGCAGGAACCTTGAAGGTCAGGCTTTCATTTAGGAGCCAGAATGTACCCCCCCCCCACCTCCTAAACCCCTCCACAAAAACCGATATGTACGTAGACACTTCGTAACTGCGCATTTTTCCCAGCTGACTAATACAGTTCTGACACTGCTTGCTACCATTATCGCTTGCTCTGGAGTTCACTGTGGGTTGAAATATCAACACTGGCCTATGAAGCAAGAACTCTTTCTTGACCAGAAAGGGTGTTAGTGGCATACTGTACCCATACAATTCAGACAAAACTAATGCTAAAAAATCAGAGATAACCAGAAAAATAGATGTATACTGCTATAGGAGGACCCACAGACATGCCTCTTGTAGTGATGGGGTAATCTGTAGGGGTTGTGGGGTAGTAACAAGCAATACACAGCCATCCCTCTACTAAACACATCTTGGGCACCCTCGAATACCTGGAATTTTTACACTAAGCACATCGTAGCTTTAGATGTGTTTTGCTGTCACTGTAGAAGATGGTCATATCTTAGTGGCACTGGGTTACTGCAACTGTGCCGAGTCATACAGAGGAGTGTAAATAAGGTAGACTGTTGTAGGTGTCTATTGCAAAGGCCAGGAAAAAATCAAACTCGAGGAGGAAGCCATCAGTGAAATTCCAATTGCTGACACCAGACTCGGAATAAATGAATGTTTTCGGACTGGAGAGTCACAGTAACAAACATTGGCCAGCGAAATCATCCACCCAACTCCACTGCTGTCTGTGTTCTCGTGGCCAGAGAAAGGGCACAATGTATAAATGCGCCAGATGTAATGTGGGCCTGTGCATGGTGTCTTGTTTGGCGGAATATCACGCCAAAGTAAATTTGTAAATCATCCCAATTGTGAATACTGTGTGTCATGATAAAACAGTGATCCAAGGTGCCACAGACCTTCTGCAGCAACCAGAATTATGTAATGAACTATTTACACCACATTTTATATAATGCGATTCACAGGCCTAAATTTATAATAAAAATAGGCGAACATTTTTTCCCAGATTAACCAATTCATAAGCAGAGTGCAAAATTTTATTTCATTAAATTTGAAGGAAAAGTCTATGAGATATGCTTTTTTTTCTAAGACTAAGCAATAAAATTTCAAATCCCCAGTAAAAAATCCCGGCAGGCAGTGTTGCTCGGAGGGATTTAATTCGAGTGTCAAAAGGTTAATTGAACTCCTTAATTCAAACTCCATTTTCCAATTTGCATTCTAAAATTCTATTGTGGAAAACAGGTCTTGTGTCACATAAGTGTATAAAGCTAGAATGTTTTTGGAAGGTAAAATGTATATATATATTTTTTTATGGCACTACAGCCCCTAGTGGGCCAGGGCCTCCTCATTATTGAGGCTTCATGATCACATTCAGTTAGGCACACCACATTTGGTAGGACTCCCTCTGGAAAAGTGATCAGTCCAACACACAGTCCTCTACCTGACAACACATAACACTCACAAATGACAGACATCCATGCTCCTGGAGAAATTTGTACATACATACATATTCACAAATTATCACCAGCAAATATAGCAAAAAGCAACTGAGAATCAGTGAACAGCGTAACACTGGAAAATTTTTATCTACAAGTAGACAGATGGACAGACAGGCACAGATAGATACGTACGTAGAAAGATACATTCACATCTTCAGCAGCAAAGAGTATCAATGATCCATGCAAGAAATACCACGCACTGTTGAAGAGAACGGGTCCTGACACAAATGAGGTAAATGGTTTAGTAGTTCGTTTCTAAGGGAACATTAAAATTGGATTAAAGCAGAACTGTTGGATGCAACTACCATATACAAATAGAATTATCTACAAATATAAACTGTTCTTGATAATACCATTTTTGTTACATTTATCTGACTACCTGGGCCTCACAGCTTTAATCCAAGTCTCACATGCTAGCATGGATCAGCCACAGAGTACTGGAAAACTGTACACAGCCCTAACTATTTGGTTTATTATTGGTGGGCAACATCTAAAACTACAAAGGATATTTTTCATCAAAAGAGTGAGCACTATTCAGCCTGCACCATCATTGGCTGCTAAGCAGCAATATCGTCTGCTCTGTGGTACGCAATCTAGCGATAAAATATATTCTCTGTATTACAACATGTTGTTTTAACAAACAGTAAAACCTGAATATGAAGCATACGCTCTTCCTTATTTACACCAACCTCCTACATCGATATGGTGATGCACTGCCAATCCTGAACGGGGTGCAACTCGGCCGTAACATCCCGGTGGAAGCTTTATTTGCAAGTCTGTTTTTATTAACTCTTTCCCTCTTGCTGGTACCGTCGCATCATATGGACTACATAAATAAAAAGGTGCAAGTTTTAAAAGGTAAATCGTTTGCATTCTAAATACCAAAGTTCGTACCTTGAAAAAAGGGATGAGGTTCACTTCATGAATTGTAAAATGTGTTTGAGAATGTTTACTTAAAAAACACAAATCATTATTTATTAATTCAAACCCTTGAATTCTGTCTACCTTCTTAAGTCGAAACCGGCAGCTTTTGGTGATCCCTTCTTTGGTGTTATAGCTTTCTCTGTCAGTTTCACGAAACGAAGGATTGCAGCACTTTCCGATGGCATGACGAATGACCTTAGTCAGTACAAAATATATAAACCACCAACAAATCCTTCACCTCAACGCTGTGTTATTTTTCTGGCGCCTATATGCCAACGAACGCGCCAATTCTTTATGTACATTGTCCTCCCCACACATAGATCAGTAATCCTGTTTTCATTGGTTCATCCGTAGAACTATACGGTCGGTGGTGATACTTATCACAGAGAAGAAACAACCCCCGTCATCGACCGCGCATTTAAAAAGGCGTGGAGGTTAGTGCAATTTTTAATGAGCAGTTGGGACTCATCCAAACACACCGCAACATACATTAATTCCCGAAAATGCTCTACGTGTCAGCGTGCTGGTCTACATCATTTTCATTACATGTCTATATTGCTATTATATTTAATGTGTGTGAAACATTGTCATGTCACAGGTGTACCAGTGGGGTGTGTGAGAACAGTCCTGAAGGGTTTGCACATAAGAGAGGTAAAGTAAAAGAAAGTATAGCACATGTGCTGGTGATTAATCAACAAACAGGAGTAACCCACATTTTATTTAGCACACAAGAGATAAATTATAAATGCTTACATAATTTTGTATTTGACTTTATTTGTATTCTTTGAATCAAAACAGGTTAACAACTTGGATATAGAACAAGTCAAGAAAGTATTACATCCGTCAGTAGTTGCTGGTACGTACAATAAAATCAGCTTAAAACTGCTTCAGCATAATTTTTAAGTATTCACCTACAGAGTAGAAGGAATGAGCATGCAAATAATTCTTTCGGACTGATTTAAATTGTCTAGGTTTATCACTTAAATTTGTTATACTTGTGGGAAACTGTTAAACACCTTTATGCCATTCGAGCAGACTCCTTTCTGACATAGTGATAACTTTGGTAAAGGATGGTGAGAGTTATATTTTTGTTCAATTCTTGTGTTATAGATATTACAATTTAGTTTACACAGTACTGTCATCTGTGGCCTGTCAGGTTCTACCACATTTTTCCACATTATCATCATCATC
>Ga0131853_10013640_pt1:7500-14903 | contig 14903 bp, 8 predicted proteins | sample TergutLab28metaG_FD_92764 | JGI IMG/M metagenome (GOLD analysis project Ga0131853, IMG submission 92764) | Labiotermes labralis P1 segment gut microbial communities from Petit-Saut dam, French Guiana - Lab288 P1 (version 2) (version 2) | ecosystem: Host-associated > Arthropoda... | reverse complement strand
TGCAACATTCATTTGAACCATACTGACCAAGCAACAGATTTTAAGCCTAACCATTTTAAAAACAGTTTTACATAAATGTACATGCATACTACTGATAACAGTACAAAGGTTCTCTGTTATAGAGATCCCATTTAAAATAGTAAAAATATCCCCATTGGGGAAACCTGTTGTTATCCAATTTAAAATGTACTGTCTAATAAGATTTCCTGATTTATACACAAATTGTTGAAGTTCCATGTAACTTCTTTTAATGTGAATGTACTCAATAAACCACATCATACTGATGTTACTGAACACCACATCATAAGCGAGCATTTCCAAAATTACTGAAAGAAAATAACTCCACTTCTTGTGTCATATTTCTCCAGGATGTCCTCTGAAAACCACTTTGTGTTTTTTGTCTTTCCAATTCATTTTAGTCTACGCCAAGCGCTACCAGAATCAAGAAGCATTCTTCTTCCAAACTATGATTGTGCTAATAATATTGAATGAATATTACAGTAGTGCTGCTAAGTGACATGAAGTTGTACAACATGGTATGGTGAGGTACTCAGTGCACGGATGTGGACTGATGTGAAGCCTACACTGAATGTAGCAGTATCATTCAGTGAATAAGCAGAAGCTGTGAACAATCTCTTCCCAAGAGCAGTGTTAGAAGTCACAGACAATAATGCAGTAGAAACAATGAAAGTAATCTGTGAATCTATTCAAACATTGCTTGGAGACGTACAAACGTTTCCTCACCAGCATCTCTGATGTTCCAGTCCTGAGCTGGATAAATATATTTGCAATCTGTTCAGAAAAATTCTGCAACAAACCACCCTAAACCATTTTCTAAGGCACAACAGACAATGATCACAGCGTGTGTCATGGATCATGTACAAATTGTAGTTAAGTTCATTTCAAAAATTTTCTTTTTGAATATTTTTATGTGTTGCATAATTTGTTAAGTTACATGGGTGAACCTACAGCAAAACCTTTTTGGAAGGAATTATGATGACATTATAAACTGGTCAAGCTTCTATGAAAACATAGATAAGACTAATAAAAAGTCACTCAAAATTCAATGCAGTTAATAATAATACAAGCCTGAAATGAAACATATTTCAGTGAATTCCAAATTGTAAAGCATTTGATACAAGTAGTCAGTGTAGATGGAATGGACCCAGGTTTTCTAATTAATCCCTTTAAGATGTTATCCTGCTTAAACATGTTCATGGTAGGTTCCTAGGAAGACTTTGCAAGAGGGAAGTGTTTTAGTCATTTCTCATTACACTAAAGTCAGAAGTGAGTTAAAGTTGTTTACAGCATCTCAGGTACCCTAACACTAAATTATAACAGTTTCACAGTCTATAAAAAGAATAAGCATATTTCATGCAGTGGATCTCTTTAAAGCCAAAATCAGGGTTTCACACCTCTGTTTGCATGTCTGTACTCCATACCCAAGGCTACTCTATTGTCCACTGCATATCTGTACATATTAAACAACTTGAGAACTGCTAAGCGGATTTACATTAAATTTCATATTGGACAATTTCACGAAAAACCTATCAAGCCACTTACAGTGTTATATTACATAACACATATATTAAAAAAGCCTATCAATACCGAATTTTCTTTCAATGTGCACAACAGGCACCAGATTCATAAACCACACTGTTTATTAATTACAGTTTTGACTTGAACAGCTTACTGTAAGGGAAGACTTCTTGCTAGTGCTAATTATTCAGCTTAAAGAAGATATGTACTCCCATTGATCATCTCAAAGTGAACAAATCTTATGTCAGCTGTAGAAAGCCTATTCTCTGTCACACAGCAGCTACATATTCTGGCCTTATAAGAAATTTGACAAGCTTGGATGTTACACTGTCATTCATCACAGCTTCTGCCAAACAAACCTGTATAAAACATTTATTACACTACATTGTATCTCACCGACACCCAGATGCATGTATCTGTCTTTATGGTCCTTGGGTACATGAGGCACAATATTAGCATAGTTTATTATCCAGACCAACAAATGCACAACATATATATTAATAATATAATATAATATTATATTATAATAAATAAAATATATAAAATATTATGAATATATATGAGTGCATTTGTTGGTCTGGATAATAAACTGTACAAGATGCATGGTACATACATTAAAATATTTGCATAATCTTTATGACAACCATACCTTCTTCCTGTCTTTAATTCCTTCCGTATCTCCTTCCCGTTTTTGTTGCTTTTTCTTCTTACGGATGTAGTCAAACCCAGAGCGAAACTTGCGTCTTACAGAACGCAGTTTGATACGTCTGCCATTTGGTGGTACCATACCATCTTCCATCTGCTGACTTGTTGAGGAAGGTGGTGATGATGGTGCTACCGAAGCTTTGGTGACACTGCTTTCCCTAGACCCTGAAGAAACAAGTGCACATGGTTCATTAGAACTAAGACTTTTTGAAATATCCTTGCCAGAGAGCTTCTTGGAACCAACCACACGCAACAGACCATGGTCTCGACGTAGCAGGCGACGTTTTGAGTTCAGAACTGCTTTGTTGCTGCGTCTCAGGCCAGCACTACGTAAACCTGGGCGACCACCGGTTACTGTACAACTTCGGTTCTTGCCCATTATACCAGTGTCTTCTTTGAGGCCTCTTCCTTTTTCTTCATTGTTCTCATTCTGTTGGGTGTCCACTCTTTCTTCATGGCATGTTGGAGGGGCAGAGGCTGGTCGATCCTCACCAAATACTTCACGTATAGTTGCACGCTGTCGTAGCACTCGGGTCTGAGTTCGTGTCCGGGACTTGAAAACAATTGGTGTGAAACTTTCTGCAAGAATACCACCATTTTGACGAAATGCATCACGAAAATTTGTAACAGTTTTCCTTCTGAAATAGCCCAAGTACATTGACTGTTCAATATCACAGACAGATTCTTTTCCACCTTTCAAATTCTTAGTGTCCTTCTTACTTTTGTGTTTCATAGCCTGATAGCTAAACTTTTTATTGTCGGCCTTGGAACTAAGAGACTTTTTAAGCCCTATGCCAAGACTAGGGGTAGCCAGAAGTTCAGGTCCACTAGAAGAACGAGGAATAATGCGCAGGCCAGAATGTTCTGAGAACCAGTTCCTTTCATGAGACTTTTTACGTGGAGACTTGCTGTGACGGCATTTGTGTACCAGAAAGTTTAGTAATGAATTGTTATTGTCATTATTTGCAATATTCTTAAGCTTCATTGACAATGTTGTAGATGAAGTAGCATCCTCAGAATCTTCTGTCCTACGAGCATGGTGCCAAGAAGAAGACAAATTTGAGCTAGAATCAAGATCACTGTCAACCAAATCACTATGTACATAAGTCCAGGCACCTTGACGACGATCAAGAGAACCACCAGGGCGGGTTGAGTATCGACGCTGTGGTATAAAATCTGCAGAATCCACAGTAGAGGTTGCGGGTGAGTTTGGATATGGGTCCAAATCTGGCAATGATGCTGAAAGCCTCTGCGAATGTGGTGGGCGTGGGATATTGATCAATCGTGCTGGCATGCGTAGAGAGCGTTTAAAACGATAAACCTCCTCTTCCCATCCTGGTCGAAAATCTGAACCATCCCCAAACTGTGGCTTCTTCTTTTTGGAATTTGATTTTCCAGAAGATTCAGACTGTCTTTCTTTCTCACCTGATGTGGATTTCTGTTGTGTGCAAGGAACTTTTGACCGCAGTCTCATTCCAATGGATCCTCTACCATCTTCATCATTTCCCTCCTTTCCCTGGCGCTTCCTGCGTCTCAGTCTTTCAGCCACTGTTTCTTCATGACTGTCACTGTCCTCCTCATCTTCATCACCACTACTGACAATGGCACTCATACTACTGCTACTATTGCTGCTCCTTCTACTCTCATTTTTAGGTACTTCAATGGCAGCAGTTTTATCTGCCCTTCCAAGACGTGCCTTTATCTCAGCCAAACTTATCTCATCTTCTACATCACCATCACTACTATCCTTTTTCTTTGGTCGACCTCTGCGCTTAATGAGAGGAACATCTTCATCAGAATCATCCAATTTTGGTTTCTTTTCCTTTACCACAAGCTTCTCGCCCTTCTTTCTCTCACCTTTACTTTTCTCTTCTTCTTTGACTTCATGTTTTCCTTCACTATTATCAACATTCTTTCCATCCTCCACAGGATCTACCTTCATTTCAGAAATTTCAACCTTGTTTTCATCCTTAAGTGGAACAGTTTTCAGTTCCGCGATGGTTTTCTTCCGACGGCACTTTCTCTTTGCACCACCCATTTGGAGCTGTTCAAGGAACTTATCACAAGTGGCAGACCAAAATGGATCAAGTGGAGACAATGGTCGAGATTCTATTTCCTTATGTGCTTCAGACACAGCAGCAGCAGTGGTGGTGTCTGCCACACCCTCCTCAGAGAGTTCAATCACTTCAGGTACTGGAACTGAGGATGCCTGAACCTGTTGTTTTGTGTGTGACTTTCTGTCTCTCCTCATATCACCAAGTGTCTGCATTTCAAGTACTGGCATTTCACCTTCAGAGTCGCTCTCACGGAAATCAAACACCGATGTTTCAGAGGAACTACGCAATCCTGAGGAGTCTCTGGGTGGGGCCAGAGAACCACTTCCACTAGCTATACCCCCACTACTCCCACTGACACCTCCACCTGGCTCCTCATCTGGACGACTGAAAAGTCTCCTCCGTGGAGGAAACACCACACGCTCACGGGTTAATTTTGGGGGACTGCCACCACTGGAAGAAGCCCCACTACCACTTTGTGCACCAAGATTTTGTTGGGTTTGGCCATTAGATGGTGGTGTCTGTTCTGAGATTTTGGTAACCTCTTGCGTTTGTGAGAGAATACTTTCTGACCCCATGTCAGCAGCTGCCTGCACAGGATGTGGTGGAGGTGAGAACACAACTGGTGTGCCTGGTGTTGTCCGTGGGGAATGCACTGAGCTATTAGAAGCTGATACAACACTAGATGCTGGTGTAGGTGACCGGAATTGTTGCTGTTGAGAACCACTAAGCTGCTCAAGACCAACCTATACAAAACAGAACAAGAAATATTAATTGCACCAGCAACATCCAGGTGCATTCAAAATGAGAAATATTAGCTACCAGTTTTATACTGTTCACCTTCAAGAAATATCAGTACAGTACCTTAACAAAAGCCACACCCACTTACTATCACATTCCTCCCCACACCACCAATGACTCTCATCCTGGTCAACTAATTCACTGTAGGAAACACATTTCACCCATAAAAACAGTATTACTGTACCAAATTCTTCAGTTGACCAAGTATCCATTGTTGTTCCCATGGTACACAAACTTATTCCCTGAAAAGCCTTTGTTACTTGTTAACCCTAGCACCTAGTACCTCATAGTGAGAAACAAAATGCTTGATTGACAAAAATGATAAAGGCTTCGAAAACTTCTTTACCGAAAATGGGAAACAGGACTACATCTCTAACCTGACAGACAGCTCAACACCATTACCACCAACACTGTCAGAGAACACAACCTTCATCCAGTTTTACCCAAGCCCCATCCTCCCATACTATCCTAAATCTGTCTGGATATTATCCTTCCAACTCTCTCTCATCATCAAAGTGACTGCTTTCCAAGACGGTTTCTCGCCAAATTTTACAGTATATGAATTCATCTCCCCAATATAACCTGTACAACCAGTATGTTTAGTATAAGCTTGCTAAAACATTTTAATTTGCTTTTTATATGATATCACTCCCCCTCTCTCAATCATTTCTACACCTCAACTCATTAACCCCGTAAATTCATCACCTCTTCCATTACCATACAGAAGCTCCCCTAAAGGTTAGCAAAGCAGCCTTACTGGCCCAATCAGGCTGTGAACTTCCACTGCCAAATTTACACAAAGGCCCCTGAATAATCCTCAGATTCATTCACAATTTAGATGACAATGTAATGCTTGTCAATAGGAAATCTTAATTTCTCCATGCAGCCAAATTCTGAAAGATGACACAATCCACTAAGCACTGAATGCAAAAAGCCTAAGTATAAGAAGTTGTTATTATTGGCAATGTGCCTTTACAAAACCTATGAAATATTCAATCATTCATTTCAACTGTAACATTTATCTATTTCCTGTATGCTGTTTTACTTCAGTACCATTCCATATTAAAGAATCTACTTCTCATTCATTTAAAACATACTCACATTTTCCTATAAATTTGAGCACAGCTGTGAATGGTGCTGAAAAATGAAACTTCAGAAAGTAATATCAGCTGGGCAGATCATGTGAAAAAAGAACTATTGTGTAGAATCAAGGAGGAAAGGAACATCCTATACAAAATTAAAGAAGGGAGGCTATCTACATAGGGATAGCTTTCTAAAACACGTTATTGAAAGAAAGACAGAAGTGACGAGTAAAGAAATGAAGAAGACATACGTATTATCCAGTAACTTTAAGGAAATGAGAAGATACTGGAAATTGAAAGAGGAAGCACTATATCACACAATGTAGAGAACATGCTGTGGAAAAGACTATGGACCTGTCATAACACAGACCACAAAATATATGGATGACTTTCCAATATCAGAAAAACACATCTACCTGCCTGCTCTTTCAGTGCTGGTGTTCCTAAACTGCATATAAATACAGCTTTCAAATCAGTCATGTTGAATATAAAAAATGTGCTTCAACAAATGATCAAAAGCTTAAATAAAATGGAAAATAAATGCAATTCTTATGACCAGAATTTATATGTATGATGCAAATGAAAGATGGAAAAATGAACTCTCTGTATGCAGTTACACTTGCTTTGTTTGAGAACACTGCACATACGCTCCTGTATTTGTTTACAGCAACTGATTTGGAAATGTGCATTCCTGAACTCTACATTTACAAAATAAAAAATAAGACAAAGCCATGACCACTGGCTGAGCAAAGAAACACGGAAGTGTATGTAAAATTATTACCAATTTGGAATTCTGTGATGAAAAAAAGGCACTGTGATAAACAATGTATGTTGCAAAACTGGGTCTTTTCAAGTGGTAACTCTGTGCTATGGTGGCTTGTTTGATAACAAGAAATAAATACACAGTATCTTGAAACTAATATAATGAAAGCCTTCCCTCATCTACAGAAAACACAAAAAGGAAGGTTTGAGACTTTGAAGATCACTCCAGTGACTCAGCTCTCCTACAGGGATGCAGGGATAGGAAAGAATCAATGTTCATAGAAAACATCTCCATCCAGGACAAACCCCAAACAATGAATAGCCAAGATTGTGAATGGAACTATGCTCAATGACACTACAAAATGTGAACAAAACAGGCAATGTACATATATAATGTAAGACTGAGGTGTGTTTGTGCAACCAGTGTTGCAGTGAAAAAGTCATAAGTGTGTGTTTGTAG
>Ga0131853_10013640_pt1:0-2500 | contig 14903 bp, 8 predicted proteins | sample TergutLab28metaG_FD_92764 | JGI IMG/M metagenome (GOLD analysis project Ga0131853, IMG submission 92764) | Labiotermes labralis P1 segment gut microbial communities from Petit-Saut dam, French Guiana - Lab288 P1 (version 2) (version 2) | ecosystem: Host-associated > Arthropoda: Insects >... | reverse complement strand
TGTTGTTGTTGTTGTTGTTGTTGTTGTTGTTGCTGCTGCTGCTGCTGCTGCTGTTGTTGCTGCTGCTGCTGCTGCTGCTGCTGTTGCTGTTGCTGTTGCTGTTGCTGTTGCTGTTGCTGTTGCTGGGAGTGATGAAGGGAAGACTGATGATACACGGAAGATGAGGAGGAAGCTGATGAAGAGGATGAAATGGAAGTAGTAGAAGCAGCCTGCTGCTGAGGCATTCGTGGTGAGGTATAATTATTGTATGCTGTGGAGGTTGGTGGAGTTGTGACAAGTTGCTGTTGTTGATACTTTAGACCACGATGTAATCCATATTGCAACGTACCAGTCCCGCCATTGCCAACAGCTACATTGCTGTTACTGGCACCTGTGTATTGAATTGTATGGTTTTGTTGAGAATGAGGGGCATACTCCGAATGAGTCCTCACCAGAGACGTTGGGTTAGCTACCGGCATCTTATTAGAGGCCTGGGAAGCTTGTATTGTGTTTGATGACATATGATGCTGAGACTGTGAGTGATGCTGGCTCACTCTTTGTAAGGACTCTCTGGCACTGCGAGAAGAGTGATAGTTTGGTAATGCTGCTATTGGAGGAAGGTTATGACCTTGTGGCCGGGGCTGCTGCTGCATGTGATTCTGATGTTGGTAGTTCATTGTTCGTGGCTCTGGCACTGCCAGTCTGCTTCCATTGTACACTGTGTGTGATGCACTCTGTGATGCTGATGACACTGCAGGGATCTTTGATGGTGTGTAGGGATGTTGAGCTTGTGATGGTGATGGACCAGGATGTGACACCGAAATATCTTTGGTTCTCTGGTAGATGGAGTTGGTAGACACTGGTGGCCAATAGGATACCACAGTGGAAGAAGTGGAGGAAGCAATCGTTGTGACATTCTGCTGTTGTTGATGGTGTGGCTGTGAATGGGGTGGCAACGCTGATGCTGTTGCAGGTGGTTGCGAATTTGTCGCAACAACACTGGGTCTATGACTGACACTGTCATAATGAGGACTGCTGCCTACTGTTCCAGTATCAGGATTGCTGTATCGAGGAGAACTACCGATGGCAGCCTCATTTACACTGGAACTACCCTGAGGCGCCTGGTAAGATGAATTGCCAGCAGGGGAAGGAAGACCCTGGAAGTACTGTCGTGCACCCTCCAAGACGTTACTGAAGCTGTCCATCTCCCAAGGGGATTCTGGAATATAGCACAAAGATAAAGTTCATGAGGGCAAAGGTTTTCACACAAATAGAGTCAGGTCTGCTATAACGTGACAGTTGTGTTCTTGTGAGACCTTGCCTTATACAAAATCGCATAATAAAAATGGGGTCATATCGGAAAAATTTTGGCCCAACATCTAACAGTTTATCCCCAAACCGGTCACTGAAATCGTGTAATAACCAACATGCATGTGCAAAAATTCATGTTATACAAAAAGCATTCACCTGTTCATCAGCTGCATTATAGCCAATTTGCATTAACAGAACACGCATAACAGCAGAACTGACTACACACGCCCATAAAAATGGATTCAAATGCTGGGACAGGATGTATGTTTTGGAACAAACTAAGAGTCGCACATAATGAGCCAAAAACTTTGTAAAGGCAGTGTACTACAAAGTCTACAACAGTACTGTTTATATAACCAATTAAGGAATTCAGGAAAACAGGAGTTATGCTGTAACATGAACCACCTTGACCTACAGCACATCTGTGCATTTCTCACAAAAATAACACTCTCTGGAAAGGTTGACATGAAATTTCAAAGGATCAGAACACTACATAGTGCATATCCCATGCTTCAGGACCATAGTTCAGTAACATGTATCAATCTGTGACAGCCGTTTCTTCAATCATTGTACGGCGCTGTACAAAATGCATAGGGTACATAAAATGTGGTGAGAAACTGTTGAACATGAACTGAAGTTTGGAGGGACATAAAGAGATAAGCAAACCACAAAAGTGTGATTGTACATTCCACATAAGTCTATGGGAAATGAAATTCTCCTTTTAAAAACAGACTAAAGGCACCAGCTTTTTTTCACTGCAAAAACAGGTGGTGGTACTCACAAAGCAAAAGAAACTACTATAAGCTTGTTTTCTACCTACTTTCGTTCCTTAATGAAAACAAGTTAGGAAATGTCAGCAGTGACGAATACTTGTGCGTTCGCTCTCTTACTCCGACTTATCCTATTATTCGTGAATAGTTTCATTGTAGCTTAAATTCAATCACGAATGCCGTTTGTGTTTCGCGTGGGATTATTTGTTCAGATAGTCAACTCATTCGCCGGCCTCTCTGCCTCTACCCTACAACCTGTACTTATCTCGTGAACGTTAAGAGACTATATTCCTCATACGTCTCTCATACATGGCCAGACACTTACTCCATGGTGCAGAGTCCTTCTTGAGAAGCTAACTGGTTTGCAGCTAGTCAAGAAATTCCCCGCATTTCACGGAACCCGAAGGTTCATTACCGCACTCACAAGCGTCCGCCACCTG
>Ga0131853_10013638_pt1 | contig 14904 bp, 9 predicted proteins | sample TergutLab28metaG_FD_92764 | JGI IMG/M metagenome (GOLD analysis project Ga0131853, IMG submission 92764) | Labiotermes labralis P1 segment gut microbial communities from Petit-Saut dam, French Guiana - Lab288 P1 (version 2) (version 2) | ecosystem: Host-associated > Arthropoda: Insects >... | reverse complement strand
CAATAGAAAAGTCGCAGGCTCCTGATGATGGATGTATTAATGTCCGAAACATGTTGAGCATAGAAGAAGTGAAATAAAACTTAATAACTAGTGACATCAAGTTGGTCTCTTATTCTTCAACTAACACAGTGATGCACGGTCCAATATACATAAGATTTTCGAAGAGAGTAATTACTGTTGCAAAATTGGGCTATTCCCTGGGCCAAACACTTTCGTTTACACTCCCAAGCCCTGATAGAGGGGAAAAAAAAACCAGAGATACAGGTCATTTAATTTGTGGTAAAATATGTCAAGCTGAACTTGCATAAGAAACCTACAAATCAGTTTATCCAGAGCTCTGGCAGTAACAAATTACCTGCAAGGCTCACAGTTTACTAAACCGACCGATTCCATTCAAAACAGAACGCTTTTCACAGAAAAAATAGGTTAAGATGCCATAAATACACAATTCCTTCCAAAAATAGTATGATTTTAATTCAGTCGTACAGCTACATTATATACATAAATTTGGTTTAGGGAAAAGCGGAGAACGACTGGAAACCATACCTTGGGAAAGACAGCAAAATAGGCCCAGGTATGTAAGGTCTACTTTTCCAGAAACGGCGATCAGAAAATATAATACCATGGGCAAGGGTATATACAAAGATGTATTATCCTACGTAATCTCTACTTATGTCTACCCGCATTAGGTTACGCCAAGCTTAAACTCAACGTCCCACCAAAACACCACGGGAGTATTGGCCTACATATTAAGAGGGGCTGCACGCAAGATTTGCAGGTATTACTACGGTCATCAGGAATCTATCTTCACGGAATACATAGGCTTCTTCAGGGCATTTACAAATTACTAACATTAAACGCAGAGATAATTTTAGGGCTGGATTTCGCATGACCAGCCTGCGGCTCACATTTCACACACACAAAAACACACCTTCGAAGTTGAATAAAGAGAGACCAACTTGATGTCACTCGCTTTTTTATTTCATTATTTAATGCTCAACATGTTTCGGATGTTAAGACATCCATACTCAGGAGCTTGCGACTTATTTGTTGAGTTATTTCATGGGTTGTATTGCTCTGGTTCAATGCGTGTTGGTGTTACGGTGTGGTTTGGTATCCGGATGCAGGCTGAAGCACTGCTTCAGCCTGCACCTTCGAAGGCTTAATAATTTTGGGAGATGCGTTAGGATTAGCACACACAACAATTCTGGGTCCAATATTTTGCGGTGCTAACGTAGGTCTAACTAGGCATCTCGAAAAGTTGGTTTGCTGAATATTAGCTAGTGATGGTGGGTGGTGCAAGACGTGAAATGTGGGTTGGCTTTAAGCGTAAGAACTTTCCATCCAAGTTCAGTTGAAACCCACCAAGTTGTTCAGAACTAAGTGTAGGGTACGGGCATATTGAAAAGGCTATATTTCCGGGCAAGCGAAGGACACAAAACATGCACAAGTGCTCACAAGATGCAGTAGAGCAACACAAGCCACTTTGGCCGCTCCATGTTGCTGTACACAGTTCGATTGGGCTATTGCCACACAGCGTGGGGACACGACAGCGGAATCAGCGCTTCACGCGGCAGCAATTGGAACTATCCAATTATTTAAAAATCTCCAGTTCACATTCCACAATAACTATAAGGAGACTATTGAGAGAGATAGAGGCCTAAATGGTGCGATGGTTTCATATGCTCATAACAACATTAATTAAATTTAATTCAGAAGCTAGGCCAAACAGTGGTAATTGATACTTCCATGGGCAGTCCGACAGTAATGGACGACCTAGTAGACAGAAGTAGCAAATTCTGCCGAAACGCTGTTTAACATTTAACAGTCTAAACGGTTTCACATCACGGAAGACTCCGATCTTCAACAGAAGAGCTGTGGACGCCAAATAACGCAAAATGAACTTTTTTGGACACTTGTGAGATACGCGCAATGTAAATCACAGTCTTCACTATCTGTACAGCCTGCGTTTAACATGCGAAAATTTTTTACATATGTGTTGGTAACATTCTCAATAAAGTCATCGACTCCTTCCCTATATAACACTAACCGGTTGGACTTTGAAATGGGCACGTGACGGCCTTGCTTGTGGTCGGACGGGCCTACGTGTTTTCATATATATCAATGTGTTCACTTTACTTCGCCAACAAAATGCAAAATATTTAATTATATATGAATACTAAGGCGTATCCCCGACATGTTTCTGTCACTATCTTCACGGAGAACAAAATACCAGTTTAAAACCAATAGCCAATTGCTGCCATTGGCAAAGGTTCGTCACTCTGCAGTTCTCCCTTAAGATGCTCAACCTGTAGCTAAGTATGTCCAAGACTTAATATTTATATATAAATAATATTGTGTATTTGTTTTGTGAAATAAGACTCATTACAGTGATCCAAAAAGCTCATGGAGTGGACAACTTTAATGTACAATACAATGTCCGGATTAATTTCAAGTTGCCGGATAATCGAGTACTCTTGCAATGTGAACTACAATAAACATCCGAAAATAGGACAGGCACATTTAATTACAATAGGCAAGAAAATTAAGAAACGCTTGAAAAAAAAGTGGCAGTTCGCAAAGTCCTATCCGATAAAAGGGCACAACAGACATGATCTCTGACCGGTGAAACAAGAAAACTACTTATATTAGGAGTACTGTGAGGCATAAATGGACTGGCAAGATCAAGAGTAATTCTTAAAACACGAGGTGTGGAGACCATGGGTTGCAGGAATTCCAAGTACAAAATTTTGTGTTCTCCAAGAGGCAACGCCGTTAATTCTGTAATAAACGTTACGTCGCTGAGAAGAGAAAGTAGAGTCTAAGTTACGTCTATTATACGTCTTCCTAACCTACTTCCAGTTCGAATTCCCAAACAGCATAGAGAAAATCGTAAAAAAAAATCCCACAAATGAAAATATTATTCCACGGAGCCTGTAGCTAGGTTTATACCATCATCATCCATACGTTGGTGTTAACATCCTCGGCGCTGCAGGTTAAGGTGTAAGCATATATGAAGTACTGTTTTCCGGAACAGGATAGTTACGGAACGCGGGAAAAAAATACAATTCAACGACAGTTACGCCCCTTTCGCGCAACCCCGTACATTACCTCATTTCTGGTTCTCCCCCATTCTTGGCATCATCACTGCTATTCAAATCCGGTGATAGAGTCATGCTGGAAGGTGCGTAGCCTTCTTCAGCGGCAAACTCCATGAATTCACACGTCACACTGTCCTTATAATGAAAGACGAATTCTCACTTCATTGCACATACACTACACTCCGCGTGCTGAAACAGTTATCGTCCTACCAACATTTGGATTGATTTCAAAAGACATCCCACAATCTCTGACGTCACACTTTCAGACTGATGACGTCAGTGCTTCAGAAGAAGCATAATTCACTAGGCACAAGAAATTGACTTAAATAATCCGGCAACTCGCATGCAATCGTTAACTCCGAATAAGCTTTCAAACAAAAAAAAAGCCCTAATGTATTATGACTGCGTCCTTCGTGCTCATTCCAGGCTAAAGCGGTAATACGATGAATACTGTCTGTCCAAAAACATCCAGTCATGTGCCCCTTACCGCACACCGCACATTATCGCAGCAATGTTAACGCAGCAACGCTCACCACCAAAGAGGCAAGCATCCTGAAGTCCATTGGAACTATACACAGACTCCCCTCCCAACAAGCAGCTTACCCCACTCCAGCACTCCTTCCCCTCCAAAGACGGACCTTGGTCACGCCCACAGCAGAATCCGCCGTATCAACATCCACAACTCCCCTCCAATCGTTTATCCCTCATTCTCTCTCCATTAATCCATCAAATCCATGCTCCCTCCACACACGCACACACACATGCATGCATGTGCGGTCGGATGGGACGGACAGCACCCAGACTCTGCTTCCATCTAGTGGCAAACTAGCGCCTCCATACCGAAACAAATCAAAGGGTACAACAAGACACGTCACCTCGGCACACTCGGTACTACGAGTACTTCCGCCACGTCACACCTAACTTGTAGTACGACGCATTCAACTGCAACAAAGTGCGGGGTGAATGGCCACCTGGGCACGTGAAATGCCAATAACAGGCGATAACCTGAATTTACTAATTCATAAAGTTAACCAACACTACTACAAGGTCTGGATTCAAAATGATACGCCCCCTTGTAACCCACACGGCACCTGAAAACAATTCACAACATATAGATATAGATAGATATATGTGTTAAACTGCAATTGGGTTGACACCCAGTGGCAGTAGTGCAGTATACATTTACACACAAACAACACAATTAATTTGGGAAGAGTGCGGTCCGTGACCCGTCTTTGTGAGTTATACCCTGGCATTTGCCTTACAGCTAAGGAAAAAGCACGGAAAAACCTCAGTCAGGGTAGCCGAAGAGTGCCAGTTGGCAGGATGAAAACAGAATATACAGAACAGAATATAAATAACAATAAGAATACATAAACATAATAAAAATAACAACTTAAAACTGCAGCATCGGTCTTCACAGTTGCTTATTATACGATTACTGTGCAGTTTAATGTTTTGTGGAACGTGACTCGGTGCTGTTTGGTGGTTAGGTAGCAGTGTTTCGGGAGAACCTGCTGACTCAGTAACTCTTCTAGTTTGAATATGGAGACAGCCGTTTCGGAAGAACCTGCTGCCTCCATCACTCTTCTAGTTTGAATATTGAGACAGCAGGTTCTTCCGATACGTTTATACGTCCTTCAGATAACTTCTTCAGACTTTCGGGACAGTACAGAACACACCGCAAGGCGGACAGCAGGACAGGTCTTGCAGCCAGTGGCGTATCTAGTTAATCTGACCCCCGGGCAGAGTAGTCACAATTGTCGCACTTGAACACAAATTGTCAACTTCAAAACACACAACTTCCTCTTATGTCATTTAAAAATCCTATGAGGGCAAAAAATTATATTTTTTACTTAAAATATTCATTTCTTACAGCCCATCGGGCCCTAGCGCCCGGCACGGCAGCACCATCAACCCCCCCTCCCCCGGCACGCCGGGCAGCACTACTGTGTGCAACTGATGAATACTACTCTTCGCCGCCCAGAAGGACGACTGGGAACGGTTGGGTCCAGCCGTTCAGCCAGTATCAAACGCCATGAAAATTACTGGTGTGAGTAACGCTGACTACGACATCAAAGGCAGGTGACATGGAGATGTATCACGCAATGTGCGTGCACAGTGGCACACATAAGCAGTGCACGTGCAGCGTGTACTTGCAATTACAGTATGGCGTACTGGAAGGTAAACAATTCACGGTATTTCATAAAACTAACCCTTTTTTTTAAACAAATTTCCAAACGGTTTATATCCCCCTGTGCATGTTTAAAGTTTCCTAGACATGGGAAGAGGTTGACATGTTACTTCCACTGTGTTACTGATTAAGCTTTCTCATTCCCACTCACTGAACAAGGTTAATAAGTACAATGACGTCACTTTTGTTTTTATGCAGTTCATCCCGTTGCGTCCTGAAATAAATGAAACAACAAATGACCAGTCGACACAGCTAGCCTATATTTTATCGGAACCACTCTACATGTTTTAGATCGTTCGATCCATCACCAGGCTCGAAGGCACGAGAAGACAGTTACACGCTGAGATATAGGCAAATTAAGTAAAGTAAAAAGGTAAAGTGTTCCCGTTACAGGCCCGGTGTGGCCCAGAGGGTGGGTAGAGGTATAGCTCTACTCTTCCTTGCCCGCGGCACTAGAAGTGAGTGAGTGGTCAGCAGCACGCCCTGACCGCACTTTACCCCAGGGGAAGACCCGGTACCCATTTTACAGGAGGCTGGGGGGGGGGGCACGGCCGGTCTGGACGGGCGGAAAATCTCGTCCCCACCGGGATTCGATGCCGGACCGTCCAGCCCGTAGTCAGTCGCCATACCGACTGAGCTACCGGGTCCACACTGAAGTAAAGTAGTCCCTTCACGAATACGTGTACATCTACAAACTTTAATCATTAACAAATATTCAAAGTGCATATATAATAAAAAATGCCTTTTGTTACAAACGTGGCTGACAGGAGATCGTTATCAATACATTAAATTTAATTATGCAAACTGTGACTTGTTCTCGTACTTAAAACAAGCTTGGTTTATACTCCCTCGGTGTGATGAAAGGGTAAAAGAAGTACAAACATTCATATCCCGCAGAACCTACGAACTCCATATCTAACTTACTGGCCTACTCGACCTTAAAATTTAACAAATTTTAAATTTCAACAGCAGATTTTAAGGCCAATCTTGTCACTAATTTTACCAGCGGCTTATTTACATACCATCATTTTATCGTGACATTTCTTTTGAAGTGTGGGATGATACTGTACGCTATGATGGATCGCATGATCCGGAACATGTACTGCCCTTCCGATAAAATATAGTTGTGTTCACTGACCTTTGGGTGCTTTAGTTATAACGTCACTGCATTTTCAGGAAGTCATTTTCAAAGCGACACAGTATGCCTTTACAAGCCTCAACGTGCTTTAATTCCCTACATTTAATATATTCTGCGTATGGAATTACGAAACATTTATTTCGTTCCAGGAGTTTGTTTAAAAATGTCGCACAATGTAAAATGGCGCCATTGTATCCACACAGGATACATTTACACCAATTTCGGAAGGGGTACAATAAACAGGAAAAAACTCGCGCATTACGTGGATAAATTACAAGCATATTATTATTATTCGATATGGATGTCTCTTGTTACATGCCTTTTCATCCTGGTAGTTCTCTTGAAACAGCGGTGATCCCCACCGCTCAGGTTTCAAGCTTCATACGGCAGTACAGGTATATTCAGTGGTAAAACCACTGAATGTAGGTATATTCAGTGGTAAAACCACTGAATGTACCTTGACTAACACAATTTTTTGTAAGCCTGATGATGGCCGAGTAAGGCCGAAACATGTTGCTTAGTTGAATACTTGTAATAATAATCTGCAACTGTTGTTACATTGTTGTGTAAAGACGGTTTAATTAATAAATCGTTTACGTATACACAACGGGATGGAAACTATCCACTTCTGATACATACTACCCGGCCCTGTTGAAGCAGTGGCTGGTTTTTAAGAGCCCATAAATTCGCCTCACATACCGGAAAAAATTTACCTTCCCCATCCTTACCAATTTTATACAAGCCACTTACTACAAAGTAATTGCACATAAGTACAGATCCACAACATGCATTAAGGCGCTTTGTGAACGTGAATAATAGTGACATGGCATAAACTAGTTAGATGCGAGAGTCACGAGCCGTTTGTCTTGCAATCCCAACATGTTCCCAGGATATAAGCCAGGAGACGTGAAACGTACGGCTCTTCCCAAGCTTTAATTAAGCACCACACCATTAAGGCACACAAGGTGGGTGGAGGTATAGTTCCACTCATTCTTCACGTAGATGGTGAGTTGGCAGCTTCACTCCCCCAGGCTGAACTCGTGGTATCCTCTAAACGACAGGCTGTGTGTGCGCCAGATCCAGACTGGATGTCTTGTCTTGTAGCAGCGAAAACTCTCCTGAGCCTACCTTAATTCGAACAAATGCTCCTATGAGTCTAGTCCTCAACCTATCTGCTGTTGCACAGTTATGCCAGCATACACTGTATTACTGTTTTAATTGTAATCATTTTATTGAAGTGTACTGCCATATGTTTATTGCTACTCGTGAAACTCTAGAGCTCATGTCACACAGGTCAAGTTCTAAGCACACATGTCTGCCGCTACTGCAGAGAGGCTTTGGGTGCAAGTTTAGGCATTTAAGGCGACTGGCGATCTTGGGACCCTTCAGTTGATGGTGAGTCATTTGTACTTTATTTGCAACCTTACACTGCATTACGCGGTCACTCTCGACCAAGCAGTCTCTGGGTCAACAGGTCGAAACGTTATCTGGCGAGTCCGGCGGTAGCAGTGGTCCTTAATTAGTCTCTTTCTTTGTGTCTTAACTACTAATTATTAGCGAAGATTGTGAGTGGAAATCTGTGAAAGTTACACTACATAACCATCACCACTCCCTCACTCGTAAGCAACGAAGTCGGATCCACGCCCTAATCTGACATCCGAAGTAAGCCCGATTAGAATAGTTTCTTCGGCGGATACGAAACTGCTATGATCTAGGAAGTGTGTCGTCCCTGTTGTGTGTGTGTGTGTGTGTGTGTGTGTGTGAACCTTGGAAAATTGTATCTAGTCAAAAACAAACTGTGTCACTTGAGGTGTACTTAATGACTATATAATGGACAACTACATGTTTCGCCCTGTACTGGCCATCTTCAGGTTGTCTTAGGGGAACTTATCTTACTATAAGCATGCAAGCGCACCACGTGCGCTTGCATGCTTATAGTAAGATAAGTTCCCCTAAGACAACCTGAAGATGGCCAGTACAGGGCGAAACATGTAGTTGTCCATTATATAGTCATTAAATACACCGCATGTGACATAGTTGTGTTTGACTAGATACAATTTTCCAAACTGCTATGAACTGATGTCGTCCCGATGCACACGACGAACTTATGTGGGAGGTTATCCTCGACACTAGAGAAGGTGAGTGGTCAGCATCAAGCACTGGCCTCCTTACCCCCGGACAGCTCTCCCTCTATACCAGTGACTCCTAACCTGGGGTACGCGTACCTCCAGGGATAAGAACCAAGATTAGGGGTACACGAAAAAAAATTGAATAATGGCGGGAAAAGGCACATACATCAACAGTGTAAGACAAGATAAGTCAAAAGTTGTGAAATTAATTGAACGTTATGACGAATGGTGGATCTAGTACGAAGGGTACGATTTATGGAAATGGGCTGAAAAAAAGGCTGGGAACCACTGCTCTATACCAAGAGAATAAGAGGCCCGGTGGGCCCCAGTACCAGTCCGGACGCTTTGGAGAATAAATATTTTGCGTCTGCTGGGACTCGAAACACAACACCCCCATACCGAACCTACCGCGACATCCCTACTCCCGGACATGAGCTACCGGACTTGAAATCAGCACGCCTACATACTCAATCTTCGTGGCCAGAAAATAATTCCAATAACTGAACTAGTCCATTTAAGCATGGACTGCCCTTTGCCTTCCTATTATCTTCTGCAACTGAACCATCCTTGATTTTCATCTTACCAGTGAATTGTCGGTTAAATGACATTACTCTGGTTTATAAATTTTAGGCGCCAGTTAGGAAAAATCAGGCTGTATTAGTACCTCGGAGTACCACAACTCAAACGTCGGCATCGCCTGCATAAGTTGATTTAATTTTATATGGTTTGCGTCTTATAGACTGTGAATTCATTCCCACGGAAATAAGAACAGATAAAATGTCTTTAAGTTAGAAACTTAAATTTCAGTAGACTCCTATTCTAGTCAGACGCGGTGACTGATCTTTATCTTTCTTCGTTTGACGTTACGCATGCCTGCATTAATTGGACGTCGTTTGGGCCTACTGAATGCACGTAGATGCAGGGGCACTGTCGGTAGTTCATCCAGCCACCGGAACGCATACAGCCTGAAGGAAGGCAGGGCTCTTTCAATTTAGAAAAGGAATGTGGACTGCAAACAGTGATTCAGATTCCTCACATCTCGAAAATGTATACGCCCTGCCCCATTCATCTCAAGTGGGTAGCGACAAGGCTACAGACTGAATCGTCTGGGTTTCGAACCCAAAAGATCCAGAGCAGCTGAGACCCACCCAACCTCCTATTTAATGGGTACCGCGGGTTAGGGGGTGGGGGCAAGATTTTCCGCATTCGTCCAGACCGGCCCTGGCCACCCAGCCTCCTGTACACTGGATACCGGGTCTTTCCCGGTGGTAAAGCGGCCGGTGCGTGGCTTTGACCACCCACCCCATTTAACGCCGAGGTTAAAGAAAGAGTAGAGCTATCCTTCTACTCCCCCTTTGGGCCTTCTTGGGTTGTTCTTGGGTAAACTTCACCTTTACCTTACCGCAGGAAAGGGGCCGGTGAGTAACAACATATCTCCATTCCCGTTACTTGCCTTCAACGGATACAGGACAACTAAATTGAAGTTATACGTGTTGCGACGTACTACAGTGCTAACACAGCCACGGGCGGAAAGGGATGATGTATGCTTACTGTAGTCGGGAGATGCCCGTTTCGAACCTCCTTCTGGAATACTGGCTATCGTAGCCGACGTTTGTAGTGGTGGTTTTCTTCAAACCCTCTACGTAAATACCGTGGTATCTCAATCGTTCCATGACCGCGGCCAGCCAAATTCCGTCGAATTAATCGACCATAAATCATTCAGCCTGTCGACACCACGCACCATGCAGTCGCAGCCACTGACAGCGCGGTGGCACAGCCACAAAACCATTTAGGCCCTAGCTTGTTGGGAACAACAGATCGATAAGTGTGCCCGTTTGGGTTTGTTTGTAATGCTTTTCGTCAGACGCATTTATAAAAATTACCTAATTAGGAATAACACTATGAATGGAGAGAGTGTACAAGCAGCCGTCACGGTTGAAGCTTCATATCGAAATATTTGGATGTCTATCAGAACACTCATTATTTAGCGTTGTAGGCGAAGGACATGCGTACGACATTCTATAGCTTTCTTTCTTGTATTTATAGGGTCTATCGCCTTCTAGCACACTTCCATTATTGCCCTATTAAAAGAAATACTCTGTTTCCACTCTTCAGAGAAAGACGAGTGGACAGAGCGCTGCCTCGAGATGAATGCTGCAGTATGTTGACACTGAGTGTTGAGTATCCTTCACTTGAAGGCAGAGAACCCTGTTTCGATAGCAAAATCTGCATCTAGCGTGTTTTAGTAGTGCTAAAACGAGAAACTCTATGCTTATATAGGTGAATAGGTGAGAACAGGTGATCAGAATTGTGGAGCAGCATATTCTATTCAGGTTAACCAACCCTGCACAATGGTATGAGAGACTACAGTCTCCTCTAAGTGCCATTCAAGGAAGAGTGCACAGGTACCGAAAGAAAAGTTTAGTTTTTTTTCTTTTCCACTCACTACCGAAGTAACCCGTCGATACGTTGTCCAGTCTTTCCGGAGCCATCACTTACATTTAAGTCCACGCACCGACGTCTGATAGCATTCCTTCACCCCACACACCGGAACCGTCGTCCAGACTACTGTATTCGTTTACGACACAAATATCATCCCTCAGGACTACCATTAAACTTCTGCTTCATCTTGAGATGTCGTATTCCGATTCTGCCGCCCATGACCCAGATAAGCATCATTTTCCGATCGAAACTAATTTTGACATTAATCATGAAGGCCCTATAACACCTAAGAAGACACTGAGGTTAAAGTGGGGTAGAACGTGTTTCCCAGGCTGTGAGACCAGCCAGGGCACCACTACTCAGAGAAAGTCTTTAGAGCTCATTTAACTTCTCTACTTTACAACCCATCTAGACGACCTGACAGATCATGAAAACTTCGCCACGACGGGGGGTATTACAAACATCTCTCACCCAAATATGAAACACAAACATGCGTTTATGTTGACTGGCCGCTGGCAGGATCCTGCCAACAGCCAGTCAACATAAACACGTGACATATACCAGTTACTGTATATACACAGTAGTACCTCCTGATGATGAGCAGTAAGCCTGCTCGAAGCATGTAAAGGCTTACTTTTGAAATAAATTAATACAAAATAGTGCACCTTGTTGGTTCATGTTATACGGTCTAACCAGGACAATGCAATCCGCAGTCGGTGTCTACTGATTGGAATCTGATAGCAGGCATATGACACGAGGCCAACGTCAACTAATGACACTGCAGCTTGCAGCTATGGAGACAACAACACAGGAAACGCGCATAGCGTTAACACTGAGGCGCATCCGGATGTTTGCATCCTGGCTTCTTGTCAGAGGGCCTGTAAGTTTTAATTCACTGGGGCCATATTTTTTTATCGTTTACAGCTGTAGGTACGTCACAGAAAAATGTTACCTTTCTCGGGGCCTGTTATTATTTCTGATTTATCAACTATGGCTAAGTTGGTTGTTGAATTTACATATCATACAAAACCTCAAAATTTTGCCCGATCGAAATATTCTGTTACCGCTCACCGACCAAAAACATTTCATACGCAGTTTATTAATATATATTTCCGTCAACACAACTATATAATAAAACCTTAAGTTAGAGCGACATGTTTCGACTTAAAAAGTCTTTACAGTGTGGCTGCGCGCAGCCACATTGTAAAGAATTTCATTGTTCTTAGCTTAGCCTGAAGATGACTTTTTAAGTTGAAACATGTCGCTTTAACTTATGTTTTTATTATATAGTTGTGTTGACGGATATATATATATATATATATTAATAAAGTGAATATATAAATACACAACGGGATGACTTCATTCAAATTTCATACACAATTTATAGGTAGGCGTGCCGTATTCGTAATTCACGCACATGTCAAAATTCTTATTTCTTCATCATGTACAACGCAAATCCCATGCAGACAACCCATAAACTTACACGGCAGTGACCTTAAGAGCAAGAAGACTAAGGCGCTGGATCATTACTTCCCTTCACAAAGAAGGGCACTCGTGTGGCGCCAAATAACTTAACTGCAAATAAGCATAAAGCAATAAATAGGCATGCCTATGCATTTTGTCCAAATATTCTGACATACAACTCACATCTATGTGAAGCCGTGCTATATTTATGTCATCAACGGTATTCCGTGTATTTACCAAGGTACAAGTGCAGTTACGATACGCAGAGTGCAGGCTGGTCTTCGTGTCAGTTGTGTGATTTTCGTCCTATTTTCATCAAACTCGAATGTGGTTGGCAGATCTCGGTAAAAAGTACCCATCAAATTAGACGAAATGTCCGTCCAGTGGAAGCCGGATTGTTCCATGTGGGAGGATGAACAAGCAACTGTCGTTTTCCGCAAATACTGCAAACGCACCTGCAAAAACTGAATTCTTACACAAAGCAAACTACCCTCCGGCGGATATCCGTAGCGGCAACCTCCTAACAGGACGTGTAAGTCAGTTCTGCACTTTTGTAGAAAATATCAATGACCAGCAATAGGCGAAATGTTAATATATCGTGAAATTCAAGAACAGTAATTCCAGTACGGCAGAACAGATGAATGGAGTCTTGATGTTTCAAGCCATATTATTCAAAACACACACACACACACGCGCGCGCGAAACAAAGGCAAAAGTCTGGGATGAGGCAGGCAACGCAGAAGTGTGCATGTCTGAGCCAAATCAATTCCCTCACCACGGTGCATTCCCGCCTCTTATCAGATTCTGCGAAGGAGGAGGCTACGGGACAACAGACTCTTCCAATATAAATCGCTAGGGCAGTCCATTCCATATGAAATTAACTGCAACTCGACCCACCTCCCGGGGGAGAATCAAGTGCGTGGCCTTGAAAAAACTACTGTCCTTGAAAATTATATCGTTTCACACTGGCCCTACTCTGTTAAAAAATTGGGGGGGGGGGGAATATCCCCACTATACCTCAAGCTCCTGAGAGACGCCGTCTGATCATCGCTGGAAGCAGGCCTACTACCGAGGCAACAAATTCCTGACGAACAAATGCAATAGCATTACTGTTCTATGCTTAAGCTGCGAAATCTAACAAGCCACGACGACCATGTACCCGCATATAGTAAAAACTCGATAATACTCAGAAAGATGTAGATTCCCCACCCCACACATAGCTACCATAAAGGGAGGGGGGGGGCAAACCTTGCATTAAGTGGTAAGTCTAACAGCATCCTGTGGGTTCAACACATGGCGACGGAAAGATGCAGGAGTGAAGTCGCATGACTGCTTGGGCAGCACGGCATTTCGTGGAATCGATATGTACCGTGGGCCACCTGTCTGATCTTATGTTTGCATGGCCTTCCAGGTGGCCTAGGTTCGACAGTCTTGTCTCCGAACATCGTGCGCCTCGTACGTAATTTTCATGAAAGAGAGATAAATATCATCGTAGCAGCATTAGCGGGTACTGCTATTAAAATGGCCTCTCCGTCTTCAATGCGTTGTCTAAAAATAGCAGTCGTTCGAAATCAATCCCAAGTATTCCAAGTTTGAAAGCTCTGCAACACACAGTCGTGCTTTTGTAAACGGAAAGTGACGATGAACATGCACAATCAACACCAACCGCTCTGCCAAACTATATCCTTCCACGTGAAAAAGGTAGGCCGCCACAATATGCTACCACCACCGCTGCCGCCCCATTACCATCACTATACCATAATCACTACTACAACCACCCTTACGACCACCACAAACACAACAATCACCACATGCAGCAGTTCCTGTTGACAGCTGATACTCGCTCGGCTGTCAACAAATCCGCTCACACTCCTACGGAAAACGAACGGTCTGCGTTTTAATAGTATCATACCGCCTACAATTACTGTAACAAGTTTCGATCTTGCCTTATATTGCCAGACCGGAGTTTTGTGATAACACACCGGCATCAAACATCGAAAGGACGCGAAATTACATGATTTTTTTCCCCGGCCCCTCCTCGATTCGGAATCTACAATACAAATAGCAAATCAGGTACAAAACTTTTCTTCGCAGAAAAAAAGGCAATGAAAAATAACTGTAGCGACTGTTCGACAATTTGGTGTTTACGATGAAAATGTAGACTGTAGAAACAACACGTTGCCACAGGCACACTTAACTGTCTTCCATGGATGGAATTTCTCCATAGCTTACTTACTTACTACATGGTGCAGAGTCCTTGAGAAGCTAACTGGTTTGCAGCTAGTCAAGAAATTCCCTGCATTTCACGGGAAACCGAACGTTCATTACCGCACTCACAAGCGTCCGCCACCTGTCTCTATCCTGGGCCAGCCCAATCCAGTCCATATACCCACATCCCACCTCCTGGAGATCCATCCTAATATTATCCACCCATCT
>Ga0131853_10013637_pt1 | contig 14905 bp, 11 predicted proteins | sample TergutLab28metaG_FD_92764 | JGI IMG/M metagenome (GOLD analysis project Ga0131853, IMG submission 92764) | Labiotermes labralis P1 segment gut microbial communities from Petit-Saut dam, French Guiana - Lab288 P1 (version 2) (version 2) | ecosystem: Host-associated > Arthropoda: Insects >... | reverse complement strand
CTGCCGACAGCCCCTAACCACCGCCCTTGACCTTTGCGCAAACGTAACCAATACGGAACCGCAACTTTCCGCCCTCGCAAAACGGTGCCTCTACCCACTAAAAACCTACCGCTCTTGCAAACGAATCCGGTTGTCACCCAACCCTACCGCCCCCACAAACCCGCCCTTGACCCACCAGTGGGGGGTCTGGGGGGAGTTGTATGCGTAGCTCCGCCCTTTGGAGCGAAGCAATACTGGTCCTCCCCCCAGCCGCCTTCTTTTGCTTACTTTTCTTGGCGGGGCAAGAAAAGTAAGTGCCTCCGCGGCATGAGCGGTACATTATCCCCTGCCCGCAGGCAGAATTAGTATTGGGACCTTGACCTCGAAGCCCTACTCCCCACCCCGCAGTCAATTTGCACGATTAATAATCAACCCTACACCTCGCCCAGAACCTTCCTTTTACATGCGCTGATAGGGTACCAGTTGCACTCTCCGCAGATATCGTCCATCATCTCGCGGGTCATCACAGCGGATATCTTCGCCGTAATCTCCCGGTAGACATATTCTTTCTCTTCTATGCAAAAATAGTCGATAACTTTTTGGTCGATCCGTTTTACTTTGCTGCCTTGGGCGCAGACGTCCTCGCCCAGTTTTTGTGGGCAATGGGCGCAGATGTCGTCGGTTGAGAAGACAACCGCAACGCGGGCCGCCGGGTCGGTCCGCAAAACACCGGTGACGGCGTTCATGTTCTCCACAAACTCGGGGCTGTAGCCTTTGCCGCTGTAACCCTGAGTGCAGAGCAGGTGGTGGGGCCGCAGCTTCATGAGTGTACCCTCGCCGCCGACAGTGCCGCCTTAATACCTTTGCTTACAAATGGCAGCAAAATTACCCGAAGTGCAGCCGATGGAATGAATGGAAGGACGGCTGCGGTAAAAGCAACCGCGAGGCTTGTAGAGAGCACCAGGCTAAAGTAAAGCATACCGACCAGCCAGTTGACCAGCGTGCCCGCCGCCAGCCCGGCGAAAACCCAAGGCAGCTTGCCGGTGCGCTCGCCCAGCCCTGCAAGCAACGCCACCAGCGGGAAAGAGAGAATAAAGCCGCCGGTGTGGCGCAGTATTACGCCCATACCACCAGAGAACTGCGCAAACACAGGTGCCCCCACCGCACCCAGCAGGACATATATAATTGCCGCAATGGTGCCGTTTTTGGGGCCGAGCACAAGCCCGGCCAGACAGATAGCCCAGGCTTGCAGGGTGAAGGGCACCATCCCTGGCAGTGGGATTGTAAACTGAGCGCAGACGGCTATCACCGCGGTGAATAAGCCTATCTGGCAAAGCTCGCGGACTGATATCCTGGGTTTCATGTATGTCTCCTTTTGTTGTTGTGTTACGGCTTATTTTCCCAGATCTTCCGATACAAAGCGCAAAATCTTCTCAAAGCTCTGCTCGCTTATCACATGTTCAATCCGGCAGGCGTCTTTGGCGGCGGTTTTTTCGTCCACCCCCAGCCAGGTGAGAAAGCCGGTGAGCAGTGTGTGCCGCTCCAGCATTCGCCGGGCTGTGTGCATGCCGCTCTCGGTCAGGGAGATATAACCGTCCCCGTCCACGCTTATATGCCCGCTCTCGCGCAGTTTCTTCATGGCTACGCTCACACTTGGGCGGGTGAACTCCAGCTCGTTTACAATGTCAACCGAGCGCACCTCTCCAATCCGGTTTTGCAGCACCAGAATAGTTTCCAGGTAATTTTCAGCAGATTCATGGGTGATCATACAGCCGCCCCTTTTGGTTAGAATACGCATGGCAGCAGCCCGCTGCAAATATTCTAGCACAATTGTTTTTTCAAAACAACTAGAGCGTGTTTTGCAACTGCCGCCCCCCTGCCTATGTAGAAGCACTTTGCGCCGTGCTCTCACCAGCGAAAAAATAATAGTTTGTTCATAGCAACTTTACATTTTGGGGATAAAATGTAAGGCTGTACGCATATGTTTTACCTTGTAAAGTTGCTTAAAAAAAACCAACACTATGGGTACATAATTTTACTGTGCTGCGAAAAAAATCACGCGACCTATTGACAACAACAGACATAGTGTTGTAGTATGGTGGTACACTATTGCAAGGTTGTATAAATACTGCAAATTAGCATGTTGAGAATTGCAGATGTACAATAAGAATCTGTGTTCAATAACGAGAGTTGCTCACGAGCCGAAGCGTTTTTTCGCTAGGCAAGGAAATTTTTTGCGGGAATCCTTTGTGGATTCCAAAGAAAATTGACGAAGCATAGCGGAAAAATCGCCGGCTCGGGGGCAGCTCGAATATTGAACACAGGTTCTAAACCCAATACGCCGGCGCACCGGCGCTTTTGCAGGAGGCTATGATATGAAGAAGAACGCAGGGATAAAAATGCTCGGGGTGGGCCTTGCGCTTGCTCTGTTTTCTGGGTGCATGATGGCGGGGGCTCACGACGCCGCGGCGGAAGAGGAAGTAGTGCTGGCAACCGCGGTTGAGACCGCCTTTTTAGAGCGCACTACTATAAGCAGCGAGCTGACATACATAGGGCAAGTACAGCCTAACAAAACTGTAAATATAGCCAGTATGTTGGTCGCTGAGGTGACTTCGGTCAACTTCAACATCGGGGATGAGGTGGAAGAGGGCGATGTTCTCTTCACCGTGGATGCCCAGGATCTGCAAAACCAAATGCGCCAGCTGCAGGCTTCTATGAGCGCCGCGAGTGTCGGGGTAGAATCAGCACAGTTTGCACTTGAGATGTCGATTGACGGCGCGCAGCAGCGCATGGCCGAGCTTCAGCAGGAGATGGCTGTACACAACGCCACTTACGGCATGGCGGGCATATACCAGACGGATGTACAGTGGGAATCCGCCCGCAGGCAAAACCAGATATTTATGGACAACAACATAGCCCGGCTAAGAGATCTAGAGAATGACCGGCGCCATTTTGAGAGAGAGCTAAGAGACTTAACCCGTGGGCGCCACAGGGACGAATGGGTAGAAAACCCCAGAAACCCCGATGTGTTCGACCCCCTGCTGGCAGCCCAATACGATGCGCTTAGGTTGCAGATGCGCCCCATGGATGTGGAGATTCAGCAGATAGCGGTGCAGCAAGCACAGCTGCGCGCGGCCGAGCAGTCGGCGCGGGTCTCCCAAGAAGGGGCGGCGGGTTCGCTGGCCTTCGCCGAGGAGTTCCTTGAGACGTACCGCGAGGGTGTGGAGCAAACCCAAAGGCAGGCCGAGTTCGGGGTGGAAAGCGCCCAGGCCCAGCTGCAGGCAACCCAGGCGCAAATCTCTACGCTGCAGGGCAACCTGAACCGGGCGATAATAACCAGTCCGATTTCCGGTGTAGTAAGTACCCGCAATGTTGAGGTGGGGCAGCTTGTTTCCCAGGCGGCGATGCCCTTTACAATTGTGCAGATAGACCCGGTGGTAGTGCAGGTAAGCGTCTCAGAGGCGCTGATAAACCTTGTCTACGTGGGCCAAGAAGTTGGCGTTACCGTGCAGGCTCTGGGGGATGAGCAATACTTCACCGGCACGGTTACTATAGTCTCCCCGATAGCCAACCAGGCCAGCACCTTCCCGGTGCGCATTGAGCTGGAGAACCCCGACGGTCTAATTCGACCGGGAATGTTCTCCCAGGTAACATTTGTGCAGGCGCAAAGCCAGGGCAACTTTGTGGTGGCCCGCAATGTGGTGCAAAGCGATGACTACGGCCAGTTCGTCTATGTGGTCGAGGACAAGTTTGCACACAGAAGGGCCGTGACTACCGGCCTTGAAAGCGGCAACCTAATCGAGATAACCGGTGGAGTGAGCGAGCGCGACCAGATAGTCGTAGTCGGCCAGGAGTTTTTGCACGACGGAATTTTGGTTAACATTGTTGCCACAAACGACCAAAGAGCGGCCGGTTAGCCGGTTTTGAGCAATTAACAATTCAAAACGGGTGATACGGCGGGGTTCTCCGCCGTACTTCGTTAAGCGCGCGTTTTTATCTCAGCATAATAGGAGCAAAAGATGACCAAACTTTCTGTCCGGCGGCCGGTGGCCACCCTTATGATTATCCTTGTTTTCCTGGCCTTTGGCGGGATGAGCCTGTTCAACCTGCGCATGGACCTTCTGCCCAACATGAATATACCGGCGGCGGTTGTCATAACCAGCTATAGCGGTGCCGCCCCCGACCAAGTGCAGCGGCTGGTGACCGAGCCTATAGAGCGCGGAATGGCCACCCTGCAGGGATTAGACATGCTTCAGTCGATTTCGGGCGAGGGCAACTCTATTGTTGTCATGCAGTTCACCAACGACATCGACATCGATATGGCCGCCATAGACATCCGCGAGGCGCTGGACTTTGTAAGCATGGTTCTGCCTGATGGTGCGGGCGACCCAATGGTCATGAAGGCTGACGCGTTTAACGAAGTTTCTATCATTATCTCAATAGCCTCCGAGACCCACGACCTTGTAACAATGCAATATATTGTGGAAGACCGCATTGTAAACCGGCTGGCCCGCCAGCCTGGTGTAGCCGCTGTCAACCTGAGCGGCGGGCGGGAAAGAGAAGTCGCCATTGAGCTGATGACCGACCGCCTGCGCGGCTTTGGGGTGAGCGAAGCCCAGGTAATGGGGCTGTTAGCCACCGAGAACGCCACCCGGCCGGTGGGTGCCCTCGATGAAGCCGGGCGCAACCTTTCGGTAGTGGTGGACGCCCAGTTCCGCGATCTTGAGGATATCCGCAACCTGCCTATCACTACCCCCATGGGCGGGCAGATATTCCTGCGGGATATAGCCGAGGTGCGCGAAGTTTACAGCGAGCTGGCGACCTACTCCTTCCTCAACGGCGAGCCCTCAATAACTCTTACTATCCAGCAGCAGTCGGACGCCAACACCGTAAACGTATCCCAGGCGGTGCGCGGTGAGCTTAACCGAATTATTAACGAGTTTCCCGAGATGGATATCCAGGTAATCCTCGACCCGGCCGACTACATTATGGGTTCTATCAACGCGGTCTCCACCACCGCAGTGCTTGGCATGTTCTTGGCGGTAATCGTCCTTTTCTTCTTCTTGCGGGATATACGGGCTACTTTAGTTCTAGCGGCGGCTATACCGCTCTCGATAATCGTCACATTCAGCTTTATGTTCTTTGCGGGCATGTCCCTAAACATGATGAGCCTGGGTGGGTTGACCCTGGGGGTAGGGCTGCTAATTGACAACGCGATAGTTGTGCTGGAGGCCATCTATAGGCGGATGGCGTTGGGTGAAGACCGGGTGCGCGCAGCTGTAAACGGCACCAGGGAAGTGCTTATGTCCATAGTGACAGCCACAATAACCACCATGTCGGTGTTTGTGCCGGTAGCCTGGCTGGGCGGGCTTATTGCCCAGATATTCACCGACCTTGCGCTTTCGGTGTCCTTCTCGCTGGGCGCGTCCTTGCTAGTGGCGATAACCTTTGTGCCGATGGCCTGCTCACTGTTTTTGACGCCCAAAGAGCTTAAGGTCAAAAAGAATAGGTGGGCGCTTACCCAAAAACTTTCGGGCGCGATGGAAAGTGTGGGCAAGAAAATCGACATCATAGGGCCGGTGTACAAAAGGGCGATAAGCTTTGCCACCCGCCGGCGGGCTTTGGTGATGATTTTGGCCTTCGTGTTCTTTGTCGGTTCGCTTTTCTCTGTGGCGGTTGTCGGTACCGAGCTTCTCCCGCCTGCCGACCAGAGCCAGATAAACATAAGTGTCAGCCTGCCCACCGGCGCTGTGCTCGAGCGGACAAACGATATAACCATGCAGGTGCTTGGTCGGCTGGAGGGCGTGCCGGAGATCAGCAATGTCTCAACTACTGTGGGCGGGGGCGGATTCTTCGGTGGCGCTAACACCAGCAACGCCTCGGTGACTGTGGCCCTTCTGCCTATGGCCCAGCGGGTGCGTTCCTCCACCGAAATAGCCGACGAGATACGCGGTACCATGCAGGATATTGCCGGTGCCGAAATAACCGTTGAGGCCCTCACCTCAATGATGGTGGTGGGCGGCGTTGGTGGAGGGGCCGTACAATACAACATTGTTGGGGATGATATACTGACCCTGGTTGGTGTCTCGGAAGACCTGGTCGAGTTGCTAAGCGGCGTAGAGGGCATGCGGGACGTTACCAGCAGCGTTGGCGAAACTATGCCCCGGGCGGTGGTAAACGTTGACCGAATGCGGGCTTCTTCTTTTGGGCTGACCGCCCAGGGAATTATGAGCACGGTTAACAACGCTATCCAGGGCAGCCAGGCAACTGTAATGCGGGTGGCCGGCAACGAGCTCAATGTCCGCGTAAACAGCGGGGACGCCGCCGTAAACGACCTCACCGGCCTGGAAACTTTGCTGATACCCACCCCGGCGGGGACTTCTATCCCCCTGCGGGAGGTGGCAGCGATAGAGATAACCCAGTCGCCGATGTCGATAACCAGGCTCAACCAGCAGACAGTTCTGACCATCTCCGGCAGCCTGGATGGGCGCGACCTCGGCTCGGTCACCAGCGAGATAAACGACCTTATTGCCACCCAATATATCTTCCCGCCCGGGGTATCCCTCGAACCCACCGGCGACCAAGACTTCATGAACCAGGAGCTGGCGAGTTTGATGCTTGCTATGCTGGTCGCGGTATTTGTTGTTTACGCTATCATGGCCGCCGAGTTCGAGTCGCTGTTTTACCCGTTCATTATAATGTTTGCGGTGCCGGTTGCGCTTTCTACCGGCATATTCGGGCTTTTAGTTATGGGGCACAGGCTCGGCATTACCGCAGCGCTGGGGTTGATTGTGCTGGTTGGTATTGTGCTAAATAACGGTATAGTGCTGATAGACTTTATCAACCTTTTGCGGGGCAGGGGCATGCCCCTTATCGAGGCGGTGCGGGAGGCGAGCGTTGTTCGCCTACGGGCCATACTCATGACTACCCTGACCACCGCATTGGGCTTGCTGCCCATGATGCTGGGCCAAGGTGAAGGCTCCGAGGTCATGCAGCCCTTGGCGATAGTGGTGGTGTTTGGTTTGGCGCTCTCTACCTTTGTCACCCTGCTGGTAATACCGGCTATATATATCACTTTCGAGAATATTCGCACAAAGCTGTTCGGCGAGCGCACAAAGTTCCGCGAGGTCGAGGAGATATAATTTCCCAGCAACTATTTCATGCCGGCAGGTAATGGTTTATACAAAGGCAAAGCAGGTCAGATCAACAACTGACCTGCTTTTTAATAAAAGCTATATTTATTCACTTTTATGTGGTATCATACTCGTATTCTTAATGGTGAGGAGGAAACATGAGTATGACGCCAGAAAAACACAAGGTGCTCATCTCCAACGAAGAACTCTACGCAAAATGCTCTAAACTATTCATCACACATAATTACGTGGCTGAGCTAATGCCGAAAAGCTATGATGAAATAATGGCGGCCATCAAAGAGCAGCATTATGATGTAATGCTAATAGATGCCAGCGTAGCTAAATATAACGCTATTAAAGTCATGAAGCATGTGCGCGAAAACTCCGGCGAGAAGTTGCCGCTGATAATGGCGGTAACTTTTCCCAGCGAGGCTGCTATGCGAGAACTTTGTTCTAACGGCGCGGATTATATCTTCGTAAGGCCAGTAGAGATAGATATTATAATCAACCGTGTAATATCCTTCGTCGAAGCTGCCGCAAATATTGGGAACGAGCCTATAGAACCCGTAAATTTTGCTGAGATGGTAACAGAGATACTACATAATATTGGAATGCCCTCCCATCTTAGGGGGTTCAACTGCTTTAGAGACGCCATTATTATGGCGCTTAAAGAGCCCGATATTTTAGGTGGTATTACGAAAGAACTATACCCGAGTGTTGCCAAAAAGAACTCTACCTCGCCATCCAGTGTGGAACGCACAATGCGCAACGCTATTAAAGTTACCTGGGGCCGAGGCGACTCAAAGGTGTTAGGCTCTTACTTTGGCTATTCTAAAAATAGCAGGCGCATAACCCCAACAAACTCGGAGTTTGTTACAACTATAGTTGACAAAATTAAGCTCAACTACCCCAAAGGTATTGAGATAAGATAGCTATGTCACTCCGCATTTACCGGAAGTAGCAATCATTGCGCTGTTTGTGGTCTTTTCCTAATTTAAATTCACAAATGGATTAAAGGGTACTCTCGGTTTATACGCGAGGGTGCCTTTCTATTTGCCCGGTTTTTCCGGTTGGGCAGAGCAGCTTGCCTCTCAAATCGAAATTTCTACCTGGCGGCCAATTCCGGCATTTACACGCCTGTTTCTTCATCTACTTTTGTTTTGTTGAGCATGCCTATCATCAAGGCCATCACAGCCAGCAAAAAGCCGAGAAAGACTGGAAATAAGCCATGCCCGACCCGAGCGGCCAGAAGGCCAAACAGAGGCGGCGTAACGGTAGCGCCGATATTGGCGCTTGAAATTTGAACGCCTATGGCGGTCTGGGCGTATCTCGCCCCAAACCGTGTGGGTGATGAGTGCACAAGGGTAGGGAAGATGGGCGCACATCCCAGCCCCATCAAAAAGAAACCAATAAGATAGGCTGCGTTGCCTACCGGGATCTGAAGGAAAACAATACCACAACCAAAGAGTACGCAGCCCAACCAGATTATCTGCCGGCCAGTGAGCAGCATGGCCACAAACCCGGAAATAAACCGCCCCAAGGTCATCCCTAAAAAGTATAGGGAAAGCCAGCCCGCCGCAAGCTCTGGGGCAATACCCCTTGACATAACAAGGTAACTGCTGCCCCACAAGCCAACAGTTGCTTCCGCCGAAACATAGACAAAAAAAATAGCCAAGGAGGTCTTAAAGCCTGGCAGTCTGAAGAGGCTGCCAAAGCTCTGCGGCTTATTTGCTTCTTCGGTGCTGGTATCTGAGAGCTTTGCAAACTTTTTCCACAAGGGAAGGGAGAAGAGCAGGGCCACAGCTATTGCAACCACGACAACACCTGTAATTTGGTAGCCTACCCGCCAGCTGCTGCTCGCGATTCCGTAGGACATAAAGACAGGGCCGATCGTTGCGCCGACGCCCCAAAAACAGTGGTGCCAGTTCATGTGCTTTGCCCCAAAATGCATGGCCGAATAGCTGTTGAGCACCGCGTCGGTAAAGCCGGTTCCAATGCCTAGGGGAAGTGCAAAAACACACAAAAAAATAAAACTACTCGACAGCGAGAAGCCAATCAGGCTCAGGCCTATCATAGAGACATTCATAAACGTACAAATACCGGCAGTAAAGCGAGCGAGCAGCTTCCCGCTAAAAAAACTGGCCACAACGGTGCCGCCTAGATAGATCATCGAGATAATCCCCACATAGGAGACCGGTACGCCGATTTCACCGTGCATAGACGGCCACGCCGAGCCGAGCAAGGAGTTGGGTAACCCAACCCCTACAAATGAAATATTGATGAGGATGAGAATAAGCACTGTTAGCATAGGCGCCCCTTTAAGCTTTAACTTAGATTACCGTGCGAACACCAGCCTATTGTACTTTTTTTGGGGCATTATTTCAAGCGATATATAAAAATGTGATCGGCCCAGTGCGGCAACAGACCCGATGGTTGCAAACTTTTGCATATGATGCTTAGGCAAAACAAGGTCCTTGTTTTGCGTTGAGGGGTATAGGCTGAACATGCCTAACGAGTTGGAGAGTACATGTAGCCCCAGGGGTATTAGGGTTTTCCCTAAGAGCCAAAAGCCACGCCCCACAATGTGGCTCGTGGCTCACAGACTATGGTAGATAAGATCAGTTTCACCCGCTAAAATATTCAGTCAAATTTTTTGTATCCGGCGAAGTGGCGGAGCGTAAAAATCCGCCCACAGTTGCGTTTGCAACATGCAGACGCTCAGCCAAGTTAAGGCCGGCCAAGCTTGCCGCCAGATACCCGCCGTTGAAAGTGTCGCCCGCACCTGCAGTTCGCAATGGCTTCTCGCAGAAAATGCTGGCGGCAAACGCGGGCTTTTCTTTAGCTGACGCCGCCGCAGCATAGTGAAGTGTATGCACGACGAGTTCGTCAAGACCAAGTTGGCCACGCACAAATTCAGTCTTCTCGCTGACAGTGCAGTCGGCATCATCTAATGTCTGGCCATACATAGCGAATAGCGTCATCGCTTCGTGCTCGTTTACGCTTAACGTCATGGGTACTTTTTCGTTTAGATCTCGCAAGTGTTGCAGTGTGGCAGTGAGCGTTGCCGGATCATTCTTGCGAAAATCCGCAAAGTCAAAGAACAGCCGGCGCTGCTTGCCATCAGCCGGCAAGTTCGCGCAAATTTGCTCGACGATTTCATCAAACGCGGGCAGCACCGACCAATACCCAACGCCAATAATATCCGAATCTGCAAGCAGTCGAGTCAGTTTGCCTTTGCCTAGTGCACCAGTCAGAAACTTCCAGTTCAAGTGGTGCAGCAATTCGACATATGACATCATTATCTTGCCGTCATCGAATTCTAGGATATGCGTAACCGCCGGATCTTCAATAGAAATCAGCTTGCATAGCTTGCCGACGTCAGTAAAAACCGGATCAAGATTGTCCTTGCCGTATAGGCAAACCAGTGTTGTGTCCACCCCCAACCGGGCGGTAGCGCAACCGGTGTTGGCGCAAAACCCGCCGGCAGAACGGCGCTTGCGCAAAATTTCCAGCCCAACCCCACCTGTGCCGCTACGTTGGACACGTTCGGTATACTGTGACATTTGCGTAAACAACGCAAACTCCGTAGTGCTTGCGCGCGAACCAACAATCTGCCACACTTCGTCCACAAAGCCATCGACAAATAAAGTGATTTTTCCGGTCGAACGCTCTAGCGCGTCAATCATTTTTCGCACATCTAGCATTTTTGCTACCCCCTAGATCTTTTTCGCATTTTCTAGCAAATACTGCTCGGCTTGTGCGCTCCAAAGCATATTGTTGGCGGCGCAAATTTTATGCAGCTCGGCAAACAGTGGGTCGGTTTGGCCTAGCTTATCAAAGTCCTCGATTGCAGCAAGCGGCAGGTCAATCCCGCAGTAAACCAGCTTTTTGGACCCGGGGATTGACGGCAAGTTCAGCGTTGCTTCGGCTGCGCAATTAAGCCCGCCTATATGCGAGACCAGCATCGAAACATCCACCGCACCGGTTTCTATCAGCTGCAGCGCTTCTTTCATATCGTCAATATCGCCACCCGAAGTGCCGATGATGTGCTTATAGTTGTAGTGAACATCATAGAAATTCACCCTGGCGTAGAAGTCTTTTTGTGTTGGTCCGGCAAAGAAATTGATGCAGCTGTCAATACCCGAAATGGCGTCGGCAAGCTCGATTACCTGCGGCACAGGCGCCATAATTAGAACATCATCAAAGTTGTTGCCAAGCAGCGCGGGGATGTCATCTACATCGCTGGTGTTGAACACTTCCACCTGCACGCCGTTTTTGGACTTTAGCAACGCCTTTGCGCGGCTGACGCGGTACTCATCAATGTCTGTCAGCACAATGCGGGCAGGGCGGGGCGTCATCGCCATTGCCACCTCGGCAGCGCCCAGCCCCATCGGGCCGCAGCCAGCTAGAATTGCAAGGCTGCCGCCTTCTTTGAGTCCCATTATATGATCTTTGTTGTTAGGCGCGAGATGATAGGCCGAGCGAAAAGCCGACACAATGCAGGAAATCGGCTCCGCCATCGATGCTTTGTAGTGCGCGTCCCCGCTAAACGGCAACAGGTAACCGTCTCGGATAACCTCGGCAGGGATTATTATATAGGTTGCGTTGCCGCCGTAGGTGGTGTAGGAATAGCCGGGCGCGGTGATTTCATCACCGAAGTACATCTTGGGCTGCGCCGAAAACACATCGCCTGTTTTGAACTTGCCGGACAGTTTTGCGCCCACCTGTTCAATCACCGCACACAGCTCGTGCCCCATAATAATCGGATTTTCGACAATATCATCCGGGATGCAGCGATGGTCACTTGCTTGCAGCATAGCCTTGTAGCTGGACATGCACAAGCTATCGGTTACCACCCGCGCCAGAATCTCGTCTTCCCGAATTTTGGGCAGCTCAAACTCTTCCAAACGCATATCTTTCTTGCCGTAAAGCCGAACCGCTTTTGTTTTCATATTGATTGCCCTCCAGTTAAAGTCCATGCACCGTGCGCTCAATAATCTCTTCTTGCAGCGACTCGTCCAGGTTGACAAAGTATTCGCAGTAGCCGCCTATGCGCACAATCAGGTCACGGTGTTTTTCCGGCTGTTCTTTGGCCGCTTTAAGCGCAGCGACATCCACAATGTAGATTTGCAGTTGCGGCCCGCCGTCCTGCAGGTAGGCTTGCAGCAGTGCTTTGAAGGCTAATGTGCCCGCCGGACTTTTTGCCAGCGCCGGGTTGACCTTGAGGTTGAGTGCGTAGCCGCCGGTAACACCGCCGTGGTCAAACTTGAGTACCGAATTTAGCATTTTGGTCGGCCCGCCAATATCTTTGCCCTGCGAAGGCCCCATGCTGTCGCTGAACGCTTCGCCGCGCCTTCTGCCATTTGGAGTTGCACCGGTGATTTCGCCGTGGTAGATGTGGAAGAAGTAGCCGAACAGGGTGGTGACGTATTTGTTGGGGTTTTGGGCACTATTGTAGCTCATCACTTGGTCGTCGAATGCGGTGAGGATGTCGTTTGCCAGCGCGTCCACTTCGTCAATGTCGTTGCCATAGTTAGGCGTCATCTCAGCCAGAATTTGCCGCGCTTCCTCACTGTCTGCGAAGTTTTGCGCCAGCAAGTCGGCTATCTCGGCTATGGTGAACCGCCCCTCATCGTAGACGTGCTTTTTGACCGCTGCCATCGAATCTGCCGCTGTGCCAAGGCCATATGCGTAGAACGACCAGTGGGTGCCCAATTCGCTCCCGCCTTGAAACATATCTGAGCCAGCTTCAAGGCATCCGTCGGTCATGAGTGATGCCAGCGGGTCGTAGCACTTGCCGGGAATTTGCGCGGCCTTGCTGTCGGCTTCGCGCTTGTCTGCTGCAACCGCTTCGCTCAGGGTTTGAAGGTAGACCTGCTTGAACTGCTCGAAGTTCTCAAGCGCGGCTTCCCCTGCGCGGTACTTGGCGAAGACATCCTCAAATAGCATGGGGAACGCTATTGGGTCGGTCACGCCCCAATTTGGCTGTTTGCCGGGAATCATAATCTCCACGCAGCCCATGTTGTAGTAGTCATTGGCATATTTGTCCGCGTAACCCAGTTTTTTGAGGTTAGCGATCCACACAGTATCGTTCATAATCATCGGTTGGCCGCCGCCCGCATTGATTGTCTGAATTGCAAAGTCGTACAACCACTGAGGGTTTTTGTTGTTTATCCGCAACCCCACATTCGGGTAAGGCAGCTTCATTTCTGCCACGACATCTAGGCAGAGCGCGGTCAACTCATTTACCGCACATTTGCCCTCGGGAGTAATGCCGCCCAGGGTCAGGCTTTGCACTGTGCGCATTTTCGGCTCGTTGACTTTCAGCCACAGGCAGCAAAGCAGCTCTTTGGCTTCTTCTCGTGTAATTGAGTGGCTGGCTATGTCTTGCAGGTAGAATTCACTCATGTACTGGTCAAATCTTCCCAGCGAAAGTGCCGAACCCCAGGTGACGCTGACCATGATATGCAGCAACCAGACAAACTGCACCGCTTCGCGAAATGTGCTCGCCGGTGCAGTTGTGATCTTCTCGCAGACTCTCGCCATTTCGGCAAGCTCGCTTTTGCGAGGCTCGCTTCCGGTTTGGCTGTGCTGGCGCAGCTCGGATGCGTAACGCGCCACAAAACGGCTACCCGCTACGGCTACAATTTTGGCGCAGGTGTAGTATTCGCGCTGTGCGTCTGTCTGTGCACTTTGCAGCTTTTTTTCAATTTCGGTAAGCAGCCCATCGAAGCCTTGGCGGATGATACGCCCGTAGTTCAGCGCTAAGTGGTTAGCTGCGAACCAGGGCAGGGCATCAATTTCTGCCCGCACTTCTTTGCCGTAATTAATTTTGAAGGCACGCTCCAATTCGCGTCCAATCTCGTATTTTTCAATGTCTTTGTCTGCGAACTTCTCGCGCATTTCGACAATTAGCTTTTGCAGATCTTGGTAGCTGATATCCGCGTCGTGGTGAACTCGGCTCATCAGCGCCCAGCGGCTTTTCTTGGTGGTGAACTCGGCTTCAAAGGTTTTGACCGCGTTTCGGTCAGGGACCACAACCTGCTGCACCTTACCTTTGCTGCACAGGTATTTTTCGATGATTTGCACGGCCTTTTCCCGCTGCGTCTCGTATGGCGGCGGGTTTTTCAGCAGCGGACAAAGCCCGGTCATACTTCCGGCAATAAGCTCATGTGGGTGCACTTCAAGCGGGGTGTTGTCCAGCAGGTGCGCTTGCGCTTTTGCGCGGCGCAACTGGATGCTCTCACCCCGTGTTTGGGCAAGCGAGCTGTACGCAAGCCGGTAAAACAGAGTTCTGCGAATTCCCGCGTCGTTTAACTGCTGCACATTTTCGCGCATCTTTTCAATTCTCTCATTCATAGCCGCCGCCCCATTTCTTCCCGCCGTATGAGATGATTTTTTGTTCCCACGCTGTTTTTGTGGCCTCGCTTGGCGGGTCAAATTCGCACGGGGTTTGTCCTAATGCGCTTGCTTTCGCTACTCCAAGCCTGTGGTAGGGCATAAGCTCAAATCCTAGGATACCGCTCTGTCTTTGGGTGAGCACGGCGATTGCCGCCAAATGCTTATCGCTGTCGTTTATGCCGGGGATAATCGGGCAGCGCAGCAAGATCTTCGCACTTGCCGCGCTCAGCCTGCCGATATTTTCAAGCACTGTTTGGTTGCCAGCGCCGGTCAAATTTCGATGCTGCTGTGGGTCGGTCAGTTTGTAGTCTATCAAAAACAGGTCAATAAGCGGCAACAGCTTTTGGTAATCCTCAAACGGTGCGGTGCCGTTGGTTTCGATTGCTACGCCG
>Ga0131853_10013636_pt1 | contig 14906 bp, 7 predicted proteins | sample TergutLab28metaG_FD_92764 | JGI IMG/M metagenome (GOLD analysis project Ga0131853, IMG submission 92764) | Labiotermes labralis P1 segment gut microbial communities from Petit-Saut dam, French Guiana - Lab288 P1 (version 2) (version 2) | ecosystem: Host-associated > Arthropoda: Insects >... | reverse complement strand
CTTTGACCACTAGACCACAGAGGCGGTCCCCTAAACCACATAACTGGTACCAAAATCATTTCCTCAGTGTTATTTATTGTATTGTCGTACTTGAACCTGTGCTTTACTGAGCAAAGTACTCCGCTTGTGTGTACTAGCTGTGTGAGATTGCACATTTTGTTTAACTTCTTATGTGGAGCAGTAAAGGACAAAGGACAAGGCAGCTTGTTTTTAAGTTAATATGAGTTGACAGCTGGTTTGTGTGAAACATGTATTTTATTTTTTAAATTTTCAGATTTCTTGTGGATGATTCATTCTTGGCTGAGGTAGAAGGCCACTGCCAGCTGGAGATTAATACTGGATGTACATACTCACTTGTAAACTCTGAGGACCTGCCCCCTGATTTTGTTTTAGATCCAATTGAGGAAGACTCAGAAAATGGTAGGTTTTGCTGTTAATGTTTGTGGAGTGCTGGCATAATACAGATGAATCTGACTGTTTGGGATTTCAGCCTTTTGTGATAACACATTTTAATACCATTGTTTTAATCTTCTATGACTGGTTGTGATGAATTAAGATGAGAACACGTGTCTGGCGAGTCAGCTTCTCGATTCTCCTCCTGTTGCACAGATCAGTGAAGCTCTGTCTTTCATCAGATGGATTCGATTTATTTAATGCTTTATTAAATGAACATTTCCTTTGGTCATTTAATATATTTTGTGCTTCCAAAATGTGGTTGTCTTTTACAAAAAATAAACTTCCATGTTTTTTAGGCTATTTTGTATTTGTATTACTGATGTTTTATAAGTTCTTAGGATGGAATGGGCACTTTACAGTGAAAATGGATTCCAGCATTCATGACAATTTTATCAGTCATGATTGATCATGAACGTTGACTGTGTTGTACATTAATTGTACAAAATTTTTCAGTGTGTTTTATTTGTATCATCATAATTATCCCTTTTTTCTGTTTTTATTGTTTACTTGCATACAATTTTGCGTAATATAGATGCTGTGATGTCAGTGAGTTCCCGCACATCATCAGTGTCTGCCTTGAGTGAGGCCATGTTGCCATCCATTGAACAGGCAGAGCCAGACCAGAAACATCACACCAGAAGCAGTGCTTCAAACAGTATTGTCAAAGGTAAACATGAGGGATGTACTCTGCAAGGTTACAAACTGTGATGCTGACAATCTCCAGTGTTTGTGCTGGTGTTATGTTTGTATTTTCAGTGCATAACACAAGAGTGTTTGACAGAAAATATTACATTTATTTAAATAAGAAGTAAACAGATAGACCATCAAAACACAACTTTATGAAACAATGATTTACACAGCTACATGTTTCAACCCCATGGGATTGAAACATATAGCTGTGTTCAATTTAATTCAATTCAGTTGAATTTATTCAATTCTATCAAATCCATTACAAGTCTTAAGAGACCAACTGGATATAGAATTAGTTGTAATACACCATATCAGACACTATACATAAAAATTCAATCCACAAAGTCACAATTATAATTCGAGCTGGTAAAGAAATGTCATTAGTATATAGGTTATTTGATTGATTGATAATCGATATGATTGATTGATCCATTTCCACAATTGCATTGAATGCGGACCTCGTCATAAAAATATACACATCATTCTGTTATTATATTGCATTGTATTGTAAATCGTTGTTTCATAAAGTTGTGTTTTGATGTTCTTTCTGTATACTTATTTATATTCCAACACAATGGGCTGTATAAGTTTAAAATTACAGTTATGTGCTTCACTTATTGCCATTAATTGCTGGCAGTTGTGATGTCAGGATAGAGTAACTACTTCATACCTACTGCAGAGCAAGGAACTTCTCTAGTATCTATGAACTGTCTTATAATTACCAACCAAAAGCACAATATGTCAATGTAAGTTTATATTTAAAATTTAGAACATGTTTCGACTCAATATGAGTCATCATCAGGGAGAACATACGTCAATTAGATATGTCGAAACGTGTTGGAGATATTAAATTCTAAATTTTAAATATAAACTTACATTGACATACTGTGCATTAGGTTGGTTATTATACGATAGTTTATTAAATAATGTATGGAATAAATGATGTTATAGTTTTCTAGTTTCATCTCAAGAAGAATGCAAACCATTTTAGGGGGTTGTGGAAACTGCTTATAACACCCGCTCTCATGCAGACGCTTTGATCTCTACAGAGAGGGGACGCTAGTAAGAATTAAAATTAAAATCAGCAATTGCACATTTTGTTTGTGACATGTAAATGAACAGACTATATCCTGTTTGTAGTTTAGAGTTTATCTATCCAGTGCTGTTTCTCTCTGTAGGTAGCTCAAGCATTGTGACAGTGTGCCACATTCGTGATCCATCGGACTTTTATGTCCAGCGTGAGTCAGATGCTGGAACACTCATCAATCTGTGTAAGCAACTTCGCAAACATGCGCGTACGTTCAGGACACCACCACAGGGTGTGCGTAAGGGTAAATATAATGCATCTGTATTGGTCACACACAGTTATTTCCAAACTCTATTTGACAACCATGTTCTCCATCATCATTCTAACCAGCCCCATGCAGCAGAATTCTTATTGAGAATCTTATAGTTAACTGTTCTGGGACTTGATGGTCCATGACCATATTCACTGGAGTTTATCATGAATCTTGATCCTGCATCACCCACATTTTCATCTTCTAGTTCTGTAAGGTCCAGTATGATCCTCCCACATATGTCTAGCTCTCCCAAGTAATATCCTGAAGGTTTTTCAGGTAAAATTTTATATTTTTTATCTTTGTCCTCCTTTTAATGAATGTATCTGTGGTAACCAAGGCATGGTTATATGAACATTGCATTTGGTGTGGAGGGAATCCCAAGACCAAAATTTAGGTTAAGTTGAAAGTTTAGAAGTTGATTTGTTGTTGATGTAAATGCCTCCAGTATTTTAAATGAATACTGACACCAGTTTATTAACTCTGTATGTCTCTCCAACATGTTTCAACCCTCAAAGGGCCATCCTCAGGGAATACAGATTAGATTAGATTAGATTAGTGATTGGGTTTTAGCCCTTTCAGTCCCAATGCACCTAGGGCTTTAGACAGGCGCTTTGTGCCCCGTAAACTGATGTCAAGTCAAGGGAGCCCTGTTCCTTTGCTAAAGTTCCAGATGGCCCCAAGACTTAGACTTTTAACATCCTCTGGGTCCAAGAAGAAGGAACACAAATGTGCATGTCTGAGTGAAGCCAAAGCTTCACACTCACACAGAATGTGGACTGAGGTTTCTTCCTCTGATCCACATCTCCTACTTAAGAGGTTATTTATCAGCCCCATTAAATAAAGATGTCTTCTCAGGGTGTTATGTCCAGTAGGGAGGCCAGTAACAACCCAGGATTGTATCCTGTGAAAGGAGAGAAGTCTGGTCTTTGCTTTGGACTAGGGCCTCTGATCAACATTCCAGCCTGTCTCTGGGTACTGCTAAGAACCTGCCACATCACCATGTGCTGGTTTTCTATCCAGCATTTCTGGGAGTACAGTTGATACATTCCAGCAGCAAGGTCAACAAAATGAGCCACCAGATGTAAAATTCTGGAAGTAAAATAAATGTCCTTACTTGCACACATTGGGGACCATGGTAGCACAGTGGTTAAGGTGCTGTGCTACAAATCAGAAGGTCGCTGGTTTGATCCATGCTAGTGTCAGTGAATTTTTCATTGACATAAAATTCTTCCGATCGCACTATGGCCTTGGGGTCGACTCAGCCTCTAACAGAAATGAGTACCAGGAATATTTCCTGGGGGTAAAGGCAGCCGGTGCGTAAGGCTGACAACCTACCACCATCCTGTGCCATTGTCACGAAATCTGGGAACCTTAACTTCTTGGAACCCTCTGGGCCCCTCCGGGCCTGTAACGGGACTGCTTTACTTACACACATTAACTAACTAATTCCGTTGGTGCATCCTGTTGTCATATTGGTGTTCAATACACTGTTGCATATTTTGCATTATGTTGATACTCATTGCTTTGGCTTGTTTTGTTAGTGATGTTGATTTTGTGTTTCAGATGATCTGTATGTAGTGCAGTATCAGGTAGATGGAAAGTGGTATCGAGCACGAGTTCGAAATGTCCTTCCTGCCTGTGAAAAAACAAATGAAGAACTAATAGATGTTGTCTATGTTGATTATGGGAACACTGAAATCATTCCATCCACAAAGTGAGCACAAAACATTCATTGTTCTTTTATAGCATACTTGGCTGAAATGTGGGTTGAGTTCTTCATAGGTTGTTTAACCTCTTTGGTGGAGCAGGCTGTGTATGCGGCCACACACAATCCCTGTCATAGCAGGGAAGACGTATATCATACCTTAACTTGATACTTTTCTCCTGGGTTGTGTAGCTTACTAAAAGTGTGAAATTTTGACAGCAACCTGTGCCATATGTTGGAATTTTTTTATTTGATCCTTCTGATACTAATTGTTTATCTTTAATCACAGATGTTGACCACCTACTGGCTAAACGCAAAAGGGACCCAGGTGTGGATCTGCATATATTTTGTGTCTGATAGGTTTTAACTCATGCAGACATGAATAAGTTTGGTATGATACATTTTCCATGAAGTGGATATTGTAAGGTTGTATTAATTACCAACTAATTACATTAATTAACATATATAAGATTATTATGCTGAAACCTTTTGTATTCCCTGAAGATGGGTAATACCAATAGCCAAAACAAGTTGGAGTATAATCAGGGAGTGCTCCATGAAGATGACTAACATTAATAGCCTACACACGTTTGAGTAATAATCATATATATATTAACTAGTGCAGTAAGTTGTTAATAAATATTATCTTATGAATAAGTTTGTTTCTGGATATCAAAGGGAAATATAGAAAACAGGTGCAGAATATTGAGCTACTATTTTAAAAACTGAAACCTGATTCCATGGCACATACCTAATTTTTTTAATGCCATTTTTTTTTTGGGGGGGGGGGATTTTTTGTGTGTGCGCGCGCGCGCGCGTGTGTGCGTGTTCAATAGAGAGAGAGAGAGAGACAGAGAGAAAGTACAAAATGTATACTGCACTCACAAAGCAAAGTAATTTGTTATGATGGTCTGGTTATGCTAGATTAGTTAATATGTGTTTATTGTTTTCACATAGACTTCGCTGCATTCCACGAAGGTTTGCCAACACTCCAGCCCTGGCATTGCACTGCTCACTGTTTGAATTGGTTCCATTGAATGGCGAGTGGTCACAGGAAGCTGTTAAAACCTTTGCAACCATGGTGAATGGGTAAGTTCCTTTGGTGCATGGTGTTATGGAACTGGAATTGTGTTTGAATCCACACCATTATGTTTTGGGTTATGAATGTATTTCATCCAACACATAGCCGTCTCATGTGGAAGGTCATTACAGTATCAACAGTAAATGGAATAGCCAGTGATACATGGTGGTAATAACTAAGGTATTCCATTGTCATTCATGCACTCAGTTACAGTTGCTTATATGAGATGCACAAATTTGTACTGGATCTCCTATTCAATTTACAAGCCAATTTTCAATTATGAATAAAAGCACCTTCCTCTTACATACAATTTGTTGTTCCCAGTGCCATTTCTTAGCTGATGTCAGTGGCTGATGACTGACCACAACCAGCACAGAATAAACGTTTGTTTGTGTTACAGTCATGTTTACAGTAAGGGTCGTGCTTAATGTTTAAATATTTTATGTACAGTTTTAAAGATGTAACTTTTGTATATGCATAGGATAGTGTCTGTGAATACAATTTATACTTTAGTAATTGACCAGTATTCTTTCTTTCTTTCTTTACAGTTGGATATCATTACATGTTGTATTAAGGTGAACCTTGTAGGTTTAGGGAGAAACTTTTGACCTCTGGAACCACTTAAAATTTATAACATGGGGAATAATGGAAAATGAACTTTCATTTTTTTGAGTTTTCACCTGACAAGTAGTTCCTGAAGAAGGAATTAAGTTCTTAAAGCAATGGATGGCTGTGCTGAGTTATTGACATTGATGTGTTACGCTTCCAGTTATAACGTGAAGATGGTTGTGATGGACCACAGTTCTGACACATACCAGGTGGATTTATGTCAGATTCATGGAAATTCCCGGGATAATGATGTTCCTGTATCTGTTCGAGATGCCATGGTGTTCCTAGAATATGGCTGCTTTGTAACGGAAACAAAACTGAAGGTAAGGGAAGTTATGTTTCCTTCTCTTGGTATACAAAACATGTGAGGTAAAGAGTTGTATTTGCAGTTGTTTTGCTGTATGTGTTCATTACATCTTGTACGTGTGCTCTGATAATACAAAAAACAAGATACTGTATACTTTAAAATAGATTCTTGAACCCTGTAGATAAAACATCGGTAAGAAATTACCACTACTCGCTGCGTAATAACCCGGAAGAACGCATTTCTCATCTGCTTTGTGGCAGAAGCCTGAAATCTTGCAGTTTATGCTTTATTTCTTAGGATTACAAATAGAATCGAAATGAACTTGGTTGGTGTTCAAGTTCCTATGTACCATGACTGATAATAAATATCCTCTGTTACCTTGTATTTTGTTCCATAAGTAATTCTGCACCCTGAATAAATTATGTCAGTCTGTTGTCTAGTATTTTACAGTAGTAGGATTTGACATCTGTGAATAATGGGAAATAATATGTGTGAGATGCTGTAGCTTTTAAATTACCAATTACAATTCACATATGTAAGGGATGAAGGTAGAATAAAACAGTAAATGTAAGTGGAGCTGCTGAACTGAGGAATTCCTGCAGCCTTGCTGTATAATGACAGATTTCCTCCTCCAAGCCCCTTCAGCATTCACCTGAATGAAATTGTCATCCTGTAGGCAGGCAACGCATTGCTTCCCAGTGCTTCAACAACTTACATTATGCTACATAGTATAATGACCCTGGAGACTCATTTGAATAACATAAACAATGAAAACCTGGTAAAGTATATAAATTGGTACCATCATAATGTGTGAAGTTAATAACAACCCTTTTCATCATTGACTACAGGTTTCTGTACTTCAGGGAAGTACACAATACTTCAAGGATGCCGATTTTAAAAAGGGAGACGTAGAAGATGTAGTTGTGAGCCATATTGAATCACCTTATAGTATCTACATTCAAAGGGTATGTACTCCATCACAAGTTTTAGAAACAACTGCACTTCCTCAGTTCCTACACCTACTTTCTTTACCTGTAAATTTTACAGCAAAGGCTGTCATGTGCAGTACACAGCCTTTTGTATCTTCTGATTTTTTGCTTCCTTTACATCTTTTCCAATTACTAGGAGGCTGATCAGTATGCATATGCACAGTGTGGTCTTTGTTGTGCTACACTCTTGTGGCAGAAATAACTTGCGAAGTGCTGATAACATGCCTTTATTTTGTGTACTGTCAAGCAGCACAGGCAGTCCCTGACTTTCTTACACAATTCATTCCTGAAAACATACGAAAGTCGAGCAACAGACTCCTATGTTGGAACGGGGGTTCTGTTCCCTTTGCGTAAAAGGTAGGTGAAAACTCCTATCTGTGGACAACAAACATAAGAGTTGCAGCAGCAATTACGGTACATTCATGCATGAATTCAACCAAAGGTAATTGTTAACATTCCCACCGTCACATGAGCCAGTATCCTCCATAGTTCTTATGGCTACGTAAGGGATGGACAGCAAAGCTCATAAGCCATTAGTAACCTTAATTTTGTTTAAAACATTTTCATATATCTGCTTTACAGTTCAGTGGCGGTATTCTACATGAAGATTACATATTACCACCATAATTATGTAAGTCAGCTTTATTCCACTGGATTGTATTACTCGAGTAAATGGCCAGGATAGCCAACAACAAAGAACACAAGGCTTAACCAAAATCAGCCGACATGAAAACTCAACCATCCACACCAACATCAAAGTTGTCAGTTGAGTTAAAAATATAAAAAACATAAATAAACTTTCCTGAGTTATGCCTTGCCTCAAATTATTCTTATCTTACATACCTATTTTGGCTTTTTTTTTGGGGGGGGGGGGGTTGTTGGGAGCTTGGCTCGACAACCCTAGTGGGTCTAGGCTTCTTCATTTTTGAGGCTTCATGATCACACTCAGTTAGGTATGGATTACATGTGGCTTCTATACATGCTAGTCACCAGTGAGTCCACTACAAGCTTTTAAACTTGTCGACTAAACCTGAATAAGTAATGTTGGAGTCTGTTCAGCTTTACTCACTACTTGCTGGGTAGTTTATTATCCCACTTGCAAACTCGCTCAGTGCAACTGATATGGCCAGAAAGTACCTTGTGATAAAAGACTAAAATTCTTCAGTACATCTCTGAGATGTTGAATGATGAACTAAAGTGCTATTAGGTGACTACCCAGCCCTTCCATTCCTATGTCTAATAGGCATGGCTAGTTTCCTCGCTGCTCGCTCACTAGCTGATGAAGAAAAACTCACTGGCGAGTAGCATATAAAGAAGCCTTGTGTAATCCTACCTTAGACACACCGCACTCAGTAGGACTTCTCTGGGCAAGTGATCGGCCTGTCACAGAGATATGTACCTGACAACACACAACACTCACAAGAGACAGACATCCATCCCCCCAGCAGGATTTGAACCTGCAATCTCAGCAAGTGAGCAGCTGCAGACCCATGCCTTAGACCTCACAGCCACTGGGACCGGAATTTCTGGTATTGTGTAGACACAAAATACAGTTTGGGACTCAGTTGTACAGCACCACTGTGCAATAGTTTGAAATGTTTGTTTGTCAGCTGTATGTAAAAGTCCAGATTCACCATACAAAAGACACATTAGGAGTGAGAATTATATTATACGAAAGTGCGGTTTGTACAAAGGCCCAATATCCAGAAGTCAAGGAATGTCTGTATATTCTTTTCCTGGTGCCTTTCCATAAACATACACTTCATCAGAAGATGCTTCGTATAGACATTGCATATATTACTATTATGTTATATATGTACTTATTTTCCATATGGTAGAGCCTTGTCATGATTATCAGTATCATTCAGTTTGAGTTTTATGTGAGAGTGAGATTTACCCTGGGGTTAACACAAACCAGAATTTAATTCAGTCAGCAGTTTTTATGTGACTAGTATGTTTAGTCAAAATATGTTACAGTAGATTCATAGTTACAACTGTAAGGTGTATTGTGTTTTGTAAAGCTTATGCTTTTTGTTTACCAGTTAGGAGAACATGCTCGGTACCTGACGTTAGTAATGAAGGATATGAATACGGTATACAGAAATGCTGGAAACAAGGGTCTTGTCTATAATCCTTATGTTGGTAAGTTTTAATGGTTTAAATACATTGTCTTTCTGAGTTTGGAGTAATCTTTTACAGTAAAATGTAGGAAGGCTATTGAACCACATTCTGGATGAAACATCTGCTATTCAGAGTAATTCACTGCCTCTGTTCATGCAATGTAATCAAAGGGGCTAGAAAGATAATTTTTACTCTTCTGCTGTTTTAACCTCACCTGTCATATATTTTGACAGATTCTGAGGTTATCATTGGTTGGTATCTTCCTTTGCATGTCTGTCTTGTCTGTCTGACACATGCATTAGTGCCACTTAAATTTAATTGTAACACATTATGCCCAGCAGAAACATGCCGCATGCTGTCCTTAGTGACTTCATTATGCTGCTGGTCAGGCATTACATAGTAGTAGCACACACACACACATGTATATATGAGAAGTTGTATCTTTATCAACAGGCTACAGAAACTGAATTTCAGAATGTCTGTGAAGTCCGGTAGATAGAAGCATATGTTATGTGGACTGCTTACATCAGGACAGGCCATATTCAGCACTCCATGAATCATAGACATATAAATACAAAGTCACTTCTGATTTTAAAATTTCCTAATTCACCCTTCAGCCCATGAGATACCAACAGCTCTCTGATATGGTGTGGCTGTTATGGGCAATAGACAGCAGTGGAAAAACCAGCCATTCAAAAATAATGTAGTCATTGTAGCAAAGAGATGTCAGCACCTACAGAGGATAAGTTCCTGTTTGTGTTACAGTGTATATATACTGCCAGTGCAATAGCTTATTCTTGTGGAAAGTGTTATGTGAAGTTCATTACATTCCCCTTTTTTGTGAAGGGAGAAAAATTGTAGAAAATGAGTTATTCTCTGATTTATGGCCGATTTGTATTGTAATTTGTATATGTTTCGGTTATTTAATTCATACCCATACATCTATTCTCTGGTTAGATGTGATTTGTCGTTGTTGTTGTTATGTTTATTATTGCTGCTATTATTATTATTATTATTATTATTATTATTATTATTATTGTTATCTGCAATTGAGTTTTCATTTGGTGGCAGTAGTCCTTACACTAGCAACAAATAAGAATACATATACGTAAATGAAATAGTACAAAAACACAGTACAAACAATACAAAACACAGTAAATACAAGTACACATATTACCAAAACACCCACACATTACAAAGCCTGCACATACACACACACACACATTACAAAACAAGTTAAAACAACCACAGTACAAGATTCACACCAAATAAAATAGTCACAATATAATCAAGTACCCTCACTATAAGGTCACCCTATGTGCATGGTACTTTTGTCCCCAAGAACTTCACCGTAACTCACTTCACTTCACTTCAAAACAAAATCACTTCACATCACTTCACTTATTTACATTCAATCCCCACTTGAATTCCCTTGCCTGTAACTACATTCCCTTGCTTCTTGTTCAGCTTTCTTTGTATAATTTTTTCTTATTAAACAGTCATTTCAGAAGTGTAAAAAAAATGTGTCATTGATTGTCATCATCTACCAAGTTCATACATACATACATACATATGTACATACATACATACATACATACGTACCTACATACATACATACATTATATAATACACGCGTACATACACACATACATACATACATCGTATAATACATATATACATAATACATACATACATCATATAATACATATTACATGCATACATACATACACACATACATATATACACACATACATACATACATAATACATATGCAGGTACATTCCATGGATCTGTCAGTGTGTTACAAAGACAATAGGATGGGGAACAAGTCAAACACATGAATATATGCAATTTTTATGGAGCAAAGAGAACGGGTATTTAACTTTTTTCTTAAGGCTACTTTAACATGTGCCCATTCATTCCTAGGCATTGCCAGGCTTTGTGGTAAACTGTTGAAAATTTTTATGCTAGCATAAAATGTACTTTTTTTAAAACAAGAGAGGTTGGCATTTGGTTTATGGAGATGGTGCTTATTCCTTTTATTAAATATTGTGTACAGATTAATTTGTTTGAAAATTTTCCTAATTATTGATAATGAAGTTTAGTAATATCAGTGTATATTGGCATGGAACAGGTAGTGGGATCTCTGATTGTTTCAGTAGACTTGGGTTGTGCGCAAGCCATAATTCTGAGCATTCCAGGTTGAAATCTTACATAGGTTTTCATCTAGTTCAATTAAAGTCTTGCATATTCATGTTTAGAAATTAGTCTGAATGTTAAATTCAGTATTTTATAAGCCATATTTCTTTTCAGGAATGCCGTGTGCTGCACAGTATACTATAGACAATAAGTGGTATCGAGCCATGGTAGTAGATCTTCCAGGTAAAAGAATGGTAGAAGTGTTCTACGTAGACTATGGTAATCAAGAAGTGTTGGATTGGAACCGGATTCGAAAAATTCAAACAAAGTTCCTGCATACAGCTGCACAGGTAAATGGCGTTTTGAATCTCTGTTAGTACCCTCTTTATGAAATAAAAGAATACAGGTTAATCAGAAAATCAGTCTACTGGAAATTGTATTTTGTAAAATTGGTGGAGGGCCACAAAAAAGTTAATATCATTGTCAAGAGTTTCTGTTGAGAAATTACCAGTAAGTATTTCTGTACCTAGAGTAAAGATACTTATGTGTAAACAGCATGTTTAGTAGGAATGGGTAGTAACATAACAATATTTGAAGCCATGAAATATGGACGTATGATAGATAGTGTGATGAGTGTTGACTGGATAATTGCTTGGGCATAGGTACTGTGGTTTTGGATGGCTTGGCTGCTACTGGGCCCCTATTCTGTGCCTTTTGTAGTCCAAATATGATTGTAAAATTGTTCATTTTGCCATTTTTTAATTTATGTTTAATGCCACTATTTTTTTTTATGTCAGTTTAGTGTTTCCATATTTTTTTGTCATCTCTTGGAATTTTCAAGTATTTGTGAGTTGTAGAATTAAATAAGTGGCAAAGGATTTTTGCAATTTAAATTATAGATAATGGATAAGTGAGCATATCTTCACAAGATTTGAGGTGCTCAAAGCAGTGTTGAAGATCCAAGTCTTCTGTGGTGTTAGGCTTTGTTTCTGGTCAAGCAGTTCTCATCGTTGTGAAGGCACTATGATTTGTTGAATTGTGGGGAACTAGTATGTCAGTGTCACATTTTGGAAGACTTAGATCTTGAGCACCTTTTGTTTATTGGGTTGGATGAGTGTTTGAACATATGAGGTATTGTGTAGATTAATTCAAACTCCTTTTAGTTAGCACCTGGGCAGCCAGGAAGTTTAGTAGTGGATGATCAGATGTTAGTTGACAGCTGTGACCTGGGATCAGTGGTGGTATGATGATGGTAACTGAGATGTTAGTGTTTGTGACATACTGCAGTGCATTTATTGGCACAAAATATGCGGGGACTGAAATCCAACAGACAGGTTGAAGTGCACAGAGTTGACAGCCATAAAATGCCCATGCAAGAAAGAGACTAATCTTTTAGGCAGGTACTGCTGTGGCATTAAAAAAATTTAATTTTTCCTGTTCACATACCTGAATTAAATGAGGAAAATTTAAAAAATTTTTGCTTGTAAGTATGTTTAATAAGTATGACAGATTAATAATTAATAATTTCTAACAACGGTACATGCTGTTGTTCTATCATCTAAGAGTGATGACACTAATCCAGTGATGTTATTGTCAGTGCAGTGCCAAGTAAAATGGTATTGGGTCCTTTGGCATGTGTGTGGATGGTTCACATGCACTGATATTTGATATCCTTCAAATGGTGACAGAGATGAATTTGAGAATAGCTTTTTCTTAGAATATCACCACTTCTGCTGGCTCAACTTTAGTGGGTTTAAAACTTGCCAGTGCCACTTGTGGCACATATGGGGAAAAGGGAACTGAATAAAGTGTTTTGGTGGGGAAACGTGAACGAAAGAGACCTCTTTGAAGATAGGATGAGTATTAAAATGGATCTTAAAGAGAGTGGGAGGGCATGATTGGATTCATCTGGCTAAGAGCAAGAACGTGTGACAGGTTGTTGTGAACATGATACTGAACCTTCAGGTTCCATAAGATGTGGGGAATTTTTTTGACTGGCTGAGGAATTGTTAGCTCCTCAATAGAAGTATTTATTCATATGCCATCATACACAACACAGTTCAACTTCCAAGGTATCTAGTTTTGGCCTATTTAACTTGGGAGTGTAATTGTGTTGTGTGGGGTGGAATACTGAATAAATAGTTACGCTGATCTGAAGGGGATGTGTCACCTAAAGATTGTTAGCTCCTCAGGAAGGGCTCTGCTCCATGGATTTAGTTATAACTTACCATTGAATCAAAAATAGTGGCATACCCAGGAATTTTGTTTGGGGGGGGTTCAACAACAAATTCAGTTGAGGACAGAGAGAACGGGGATCTGAAGGCAGTAGCCCCCTAGTCAGGGGTTCTGTTGGCAGTTGTAATTTGGTACAAGAAATTTCATTTCATATAGTAAAATTTTCTTAATTTTTGGTAGTTTAAGACTATTTATGATGACAATCAATTTATGTGTCATTGCTAATGTAAAACAGTTGTGAACTGGTGGTAGTTTTAGAATTTTACTACCTTTTTCCCAAACATCTTGGGGTGTTGGCATCCTAAATTCAGAAATTTTTAACAGTTTTCACAATCGGGTTGAGTTTGGCACGATTTTGGAAGGCCTTTGTAATTTTGGGGGGGGGGGAGGGGGTTTTGAAACACATCCCCCCCTTCGGTACACCAGTGATCAAAAATATGTTTTCAGATCAACAAGAGGGCGAGCACCAGGCATGCAGCTGACAGAAGCATTTTGGGCATAACATAGTTTTTGAAGAGATGACACAATCTCATTATTATTCATCTTAGAAACTGTAGCAGAATTGGTATTCTACAGTCCTAATAAACATGAAAATTTTAAACAAATCACACTGTAGAGTACCATGTTATCTGTTTTGATTAAATAAAGGTATTATATTTTGTAGGCTGTTCATTGTTCCATGAGTGACGTTGTACCAACCCACCAACAGTGGATAGCAGCTGTAAGAGAGTACCTGATAAAGGCAACAGCCAAAAAGGTCCTTCGCCTATATGTAGATGAGGTGCGGAGGCTGCAGCTGAAGGTGACATTATATGAGACACAAGCCGATGTTGATATCTGTATCAATGCTCTACTTGTTAGAGAAGGTTATGCCACCAGTGTAGGAGTAAGGTAAACTTTCATTGCATGTTTTGAGGCTTCTGCTACTGTGTAAATGAGATATGCACTCATCTGGGATTTTTACACAATGTAGAATGGAGTCTGTTACCAAGTTTCAGGAGAATATAACGGCCCCATCTCAAAATATCAGTAATAAACTACCATTCTTCACTGCATAAATTCCCAGAAGAGCGCAGGTCTCAAGCCTTCATTATTAACCTTTTGGTGCCAGAATTATTTTTTTAATTTTAGCACATCCTGTATATAAAATGTGAATAATACAGGAACCAAATATGTTAGAATTATGAAACAAACTGCATTTTGAAGAGAAAAAAACGGAGAGTATACACCATGT
>Ga0131853_10013635_pt1 | contig 14906 bp, 8 predicted proteins | sample TergutLab28metaG_FD_92764 | JGI IMG/M metagenome (GOLD analysis project Ga0131853, IMG submission 92764) | Labiotermes labralis P1 segment gut microbial communities from Petit-Saut dam, French Guiana - Lab288 P1 (version 2) (version 2) | ecosystem: Host-associated > Arthropoda: Insects >... | reverse complement strand
CTCCTCAATTGACCTCACGAGGCTGAGTGGACCCTGTTCCAGACCCACTACTACTCAGAAAATCTGGTAGCGCCGGGGATCGAACCCGGGACCTCTGTATCTGTAGCCAGAAACTCTGACCACAGAGACGGTCAATAAAACCAACTAGATACACTAATTCTCAAATTTATTTTTGGAATAAAACTCTACATGTTTCGGACAGTTTCACTGTCCATCATCAGGAGTTTTTCACTGTACACAGCAATGGTTTATGTCATACAGGTTTTGCTGTCAGCTTGCGAGCAGGATCAAGATGGAACTCCAGTTCCATCCTGATCCTGCTTGCAAAACCACTGCTGTGTGTATAGTGAAAAACTCCTGATGATGGACAGAGGAACTGTTCAAAACATGTACAGTTTTATTCCAAAAATAAATTTGAGAATTAGTGGATCTAGTTGGTTTTAGTATAAGAATACTGCAAATTGCTTTAACACTGATTACTCACCACATCACCAATATGTTCAATGAAAATACTGTCACCAAAATTGATACCAGTCTGTGCCGCGGAGAACATGGGAGGGAATGAGCAGAAGAGTTCTTGCAGCCTACGAGAAGGAAAGGCATCTTCAGTACAAATATAAACTGCACCTGAAACATGGAAATTGGTAAGAATGCACGTGCTGACTGCCACACAGGACAAGTACCCACTAACGTTTGGATATGCCTCCACACCACTGCCATGTGTTTGCTTGATGCAAGCAAGCTTTAAGCATATGTATGTGCCACTACTTATGGCTTCCACAACATTCGTAAGTGGTTGTGACAATTCACAGTGGTGTGTCTTAAACATTGCAGCATGGGGGGAAAAAATATAAAAACAAACCACATTCACAGTTAATATGCAAGGCACCATATCTTGAATATGTATATGGGATAGTAGAGGCATAGCTCCATACATTCTTAATCTCAGCACAAGAAAAATATGAGCCTTCCAGATATATATGGGGCATGAAACCATGTGGTTTTAATATTTCAAGGGAGCCTGCTGCCTCCATCTTCAAGAAAGAAGAAAGAGGCGGCAAGCTCCTCAGAAATTCTGGTGCATAATTTATGGAAAAGTAAAACATATGGCAAGCAGTATAAGATCAGCTGGGACTGGTTTAACAGCAGCTGGCATGTACCTACAATACAAAATCACTAATGTCTGTGAGGCAAGCAAAATAACAAGTAATGTATTTTAAAAACATGTGTACGCCAATTGAATAACACTCATTTCTTTCTAGAGGTACCTCAGTTAGTACCAGGCTACAGGCTGGGTGACAAGGAAAATGGGTTTTGTTTACTGATCAGGGCAGCAACTTTTCTCTCTTCTACACCATTCAGACCAGCTTTTCAGCCCATCCAGCCTCCTATCCAATGGGTACTGGGTGCTTCTTTCAGAGGATTAAAACAGCCAGGGTCTGAAGATGATCATCTCCATGCACTGCAAGAAGGTAAGAGGGAATGGAAGCATACCTCCACTTTCCTACATATCTTTGTCACATGTTGCCTAATTAAACACAGGGGCAGTGTCTCTTAACAAGCAACAAATGTTAACTAGAAACACCAACCTCCACTAAGGCCACCATTTATAACAGGATAGTGAACTGTCAGAGCCATCTGGAGGCAGAATTGAGTTTTCCCACTGCTGCTCTCTCCAGCGATTTCTGTGATCCCTTGGACTGCAACTCCTCCTTGTAAAAATCCATCTAATTTGCTGCAGCCTACTGATAAGTGTTGCCATTTTTCCTTTAAACTGTAAACTGCTTCTGCAACTGTGTTAAGAAATCATTCTTTTGTACCAGAACCCACAAGTTCAACATTGGTAATACCACTGCCTATACTTCCTGTCATGATCTGCAAACAGTTCTGTCCACATGACATCATTCCTAAAGTTTCATCATTTATCCTCAAGTATTCTCATTTTCTGAGTGGATATATTTTAGTATTACATGGTATCAATGATCATGCATTTACTAAATTTCTGGAATTAATTGTTCTTCAGGTTACAATAAATAAGCCCATGGGCACTACTAATAGATGTGACTGTGCCAAAACAGAGGCAGTTAAGAGGTTCATAAAGTATTTTATTCTGTCAAAAACACAACATCAATATATAGTCAATAATACATGGTTTTGGCTACATGTTTCGGTTTATCAACCGATCTTCAGGCCAATATTTATCATATGAAAATACATTCAATGTGTGCATACATTAAGAGGACTTAGGTCATGACTCTCCAGCAGTTTCGTGGGCGGCTTCAAGGTGGAAATAGACCACTTCACTTGGTGAAATTATATGTAACCATGCGGAGAATAAAAAGTAAGCGTCCGATTCACAACTTAAATGTCAAACAGAACTCTCATTCAGGTCACATGCTAATAATATTTATGGCTTATGGCCATGTATCCGTCCAAATATTCCTTGCTGGGACAATAAAACATTATGTGGTGCATTTAAAATCTTACCAGGTACAAATCCGGACGCCAAAACTGACTCTGCTGCCCATCTTTTAACCAATTCACACTCGTCTTTCGTCAGATTTCCTAGCTTCCGCAATTCGTGATTAGAACACATCAAAACCGAATTTGCGGAAACCCACCCGGCTGAAACAAGTGGTTCCAAAACAGAGTACCGTAAGTGATATAATTTGAATTCATATGTGTTAACATAAATAGCATGCAAAGTTTTTAATTTTTCGTACAATATTTCTAGGTTAGGTTACCTTTTTCCAGATTTTCACGCACTTTTTCTGGCAAATCCGAAATATTTCGGCAAGCCATATTAACATAAAACCGTTAATTAATGACTAACACTCAAAACGTTCTAATAATTACATCTCTAGAAGCTCATTACATACAACAATATTTTTTATCATCACGGCCACCTCGACTAGTCAACTACATGACGACGACTGTCACGACACTATGTCGCTATCGTCCATGATTTTTCCTCTTTTTATTTATAAACTGGACGTGTCCAATTAACATCTTTTAAGCCGAGATGTTTAATGTTCAAGCTATGCAACTTAAAATTGAATTATAATCACTCTGATATGTGATTAATATCACTGCTTACATTTTGGCATCAATTAAAAAAAAAAAAGGGAAAATATTGGAAATTTGTCTGTCATGTGTTGAGTGACTACTTGCAATGAATATACATAGTAAATAATTTTATTATGAAAATTATAATTAGATCAACAATAAAGCATGGCTATGAAATGTTTTAGATTGGATTTGGTTAGGTTAGGTTTGGCATTTCGTTTGTCCAACAACCCTGCAAACATCACACAATGTCTGTCCCTTTCCATAAAATCTAAACATCTAGCTAGAACCCTTGCCCCATTTTTACAAGCAATAGCAAGACAATAACTTACTACCATGGGAATAAGTGCAAGCAATAGTTGATTACGTACATTAAGTGTTCACACAATGTTGAAGAATATTTCTGATTCTTGAGGTTCTCAGACAGACTGCTACATATGTTTCCTAGTATAGCCATATTGGCAGGAAATATATACCTGTAATGGAAATTAGTGCATCATCTGTATTTGTTTTGTACAATATGCTGCATAAAGAATGTTCACAGAGCATGAAAATTTGCTGAAAATTGCAACTGACAAGTAATTCATATTAATCAAAACCAATAATTGTGTTGATGGTAAATGTATACTCATTTACAGTGAAATTCAGTCAGATGTGTTTTGAAGTAACACATTAATGAACAGTGTTCTCTATACCATAAATTAATTAACAGCTACATTCACATCGAAGAACCTTTATTGTACCACTGTACAGTATGTATATTATATAAAAACATCCTGGTTGCATTTGTATTATATTTCTATTTTGCACATTCATGCAGACTGTCCTGAACACATCTCTTTTATTGTACCATGTAATGATTCTATCATGGCATTTCTTTGCATACATAATTAAAGTACATTTTTCCTTTGACTGATTAGCTACGCCATGCAGCTATTATATCTCTCCTTATATACACACTCAAGATCACTGTTTTCAGAAATTTAAATTTGACTGGTCCCTTTGGGTGTGACCCCTCCCCCCTCTTTTTTAAAGAATGTTTTTCCTCACCTAAGGGAGGAATGGTGTAAATATAATGCAACACAATTTTATTTGGCATTCCAGGTTTTTAGTTTTAGAAACCTGGAATTGTCAGTTTCCATTATTGGCATGATTCTGATAACAATATATAAAAGGCAGTACAATTCTAACTAAGAAAGCTTCACATTTCGCTAAATTCTACTTTACATTGTACTGAAAACAATTTCGAACAAAAACAGTGCAGTTTAAAAATAAGGGAGTAGGTTGTTTCGTTGTTAAACTGCACAATCGTAACACAATATGATTTATGATTCAGGAATATAGAAGGCTACTGGGTTTCACAGTCATGATGTCCATGTGGGAAGGTAACAACAAACTTAACACATCCTCCTTCTCTTTATGAACACATCTGGTTTGCAAATCCTTTCTGTACCACAATCTGGTTGATAAATAATGACTCATCAGGGCAGATGATATTACTTAAAGTTATTTCACTGTAGAGTGTACCAGCAAATACCTTTGATTGCCGTGTAAGAAAACCGTGCCTACTTAATGGTCCCTTGATCCTTGGAGATGAGGCAACTACACAGTCTTGAAATGCTGGGCAACAAACAACCAGTGACGAAGTGCAACATCACAGTAGAACAAAGTTCTCAGTTGCTTTCCTCATCTACATCACAAGATATGGCACTCAAAACTTTGTGGAAGGAAGAACACTCACATTAAAACATTAATGCTGACTGATGTAATGGTCAAAATATTAAAACCACATCCAAAAACTCTTTATCAATACAGGCTGTTACTTTTATAGCTCTTTTGTTCTCTGTTAGGTCTGAGCAAGAAACAGAGATGCCACATTTTCATATAAGTGACCACATGGAATACAATACCTGGTCAAGAATTTCCTTTCATGTACTGAAACCTCAATTCTCATTACCACATTTACAAAAGCCAAAAACTAGTCCCTCATAGTGGTAAAATGTAGTCCACCCCAAACCCACACTATTTATTAAGGAACAATTTCAATATTACCCTCCCATCTACGCTTCTGTCTGGAAAGTGGTCACATTCAATCACGTCTTCAGACATGTCTAAATGTCTTAAATTCAGATGACCTTCGGAAGTAACAAACATTTTGAGTAGTCTTGGCATGATCTGAAAAAAAGGATCATACAATGTCTGTGTAGAGTATGATGATCAGGTGCAAAATAAATGTGCTAAGTTTCATGAAGTACCTGATATGGATTAAATATGTTAAAATCCATACAATGGAGAAGAAATTATAAAGACTTTTTCATAACACATCAGACATAGTGAGGAGGTTACTGTAACTTCACGAAACCACACACAACAACTGTGGACAAGTGATACAAAGCTGCATTTCACGCAGAAGTTCCAAACCTCCATGACAGCCAACAACTCCATCTACATCACCAGCTCATACTGACTACAATAAGAAATAATAAACAACTTCATTTTAAAATAAACATAGTATTTATACCAGACACTTTCATCTAACAGCAGGTAAGACATGATAGACTCAGAAATGCAATGTACTTAAAAATAAAACGGTCTCTTTTATATTGTTTCTTTTCCATGCAAGGCTCAAAACATGTAACCATCACTTGTCATTAAGTACAAATCTGTGTACAACACCTGGCAGGAAGGGTTCATGTCAAGCAATATCCACCACTGTAGCAATTCAGACTTACAATAATAATTTCCTAACATTCATACACAAAAGTACATAGCCCATTCCAGATGGAACCATATAAAAAAAATTAACATATTTACAATATGAAAATGAACCGCAGCTTACACTACAGACCAAATATTTCATTCTATTTATCACGTACAAAACAATGGTGTAATCAAAGAACTGAACATACACTAAAAAACGAATGCAACAACACATGTATGAAGACACATTCACACACAAAAGAAGTACCATATAATATTTACACAATACTTAGTTGGCACCAAGAGGACAATTCTCTTACATCCACGTGGGAAGATCATTATACAGAGTCTTCAGCCTTGCTTCACGCATATTTCATGGTGAATTGCATATTAGAGTAACCATGACAGAGTAAATTTTGTAACTTAGCAGTAGAGGACTGACTGATACTTTAAAATGAACAGGAAGTAGTCATGATTATTTTTAATATACTACAAGATACATAAAAATTACCACACAGATTAACTACACACTTGGACAAAGAAATGAAAATACAGCCATTTCCTGCTTGATGTCAGTAACCTGTTCCTGAAAATCAGATGTTCTGTGCGAAAACCCTAACCAGGAGCCTACTTCCCATAATTCTAAATGGGGAAAATTAGAGTGTGTTACGTCAACACAAACCTCCAACCAGTTTCCTAAAATCTAACTAGAAAACAGCAAAGTGCCTATTTAGAAGTAACAAATTATCATGTTAGGATATAAAATGTTTAAAGCATCGTTTCCTGAACACCAAACAATTAACATTTTGTTAACAAACAACTGTTTTTTGTGCAGTTACATGTACAGTTTGCATGCACATTGTTTTGTCACAATTGTTGAGTACTGGAAATCTTAGTATAAATTTTTCCTAGATAAACAGCAGCCATAACAGCTGTACTGAAAGATACATATGTTTCAGTATAAAGTTTGGATACTAAAAACCAAGAGGCGTTCTACCCTGAAAACATTAAATGGGATGACATTTTGCTGGGTGTGCCAGTATCTTTCTCAGTTAAAAAGCTGTTAATATCAGCAGCATTCATTTCCAAACAGACCAATATCACAATTAATCAGTCATGGCTAAAATTATGGACACTGTCCATCATCACAGGCATAACAAGACAGGTAACATACATATAAGGTAACAATGAGATGCATTTGAGCAACCATTGTTGCAGTGGAAATCAGTAAGTACAGCATATTCTGAGTGTGTGTCTAGCCTTAGGTATCCAGCATGCAATGCACATGCACCATATTGTAACCTGTGGCCTGCCCAGCTCTGCAATATTTTTCCACATTATCTCATAAATGGCATGATATTAAAAAAAAAGTTATTGAATATAAAATTGTGTTTTGATTTTCTCTACAACTTTTGTTTTTCACATTTTTCATTCTAAGAAAAAATGAGCGACTTATGATCAAAAAATGTATTGGTCCTCACGTAAAATACCCGTCATTCTTGCTAGATTTTAACGAAACTTGATTTTTCATGACAGATTTTCGAAAAATACTCAAATATCAAATTTCATGAACATACATCCAGTGGGAGCAGAGCTGCTCCATGCGGACAGACAGACTGACAGACATGACAAAGCTAATAGCAACTTTCCACAATTTTGCGAACACACCTAAAAACCCACGTTTCAAAGGATGAATCTTTCTCTGTGTCGCTGTGGAAAGGGCTCAAGGCAGAGCCTATGCTGGTGGGCTCATTGGCAAGAGTTAGTCTTCACCTCTTGAGGACCCAGCCTCTGCAATCTTGTGGGTTTTTATAGTATGAGATAATGGATAATGTCCAAATTTTCAGTCAGAACTATAATTATATACCACTGCCAGAATCCTTTGGAAGTTACATTTTATTTGACACCTTCATGAAATGTTTCCAACAAGGATAAAATTATCTGAGCATCTATTTAAGCATGATTAACATACACCGACCGCATATACAGCGTTTATATTCCCTGTATGACAATGAAGTGGAGTTTATAAATACACATGTTATTTTAACCCAAATACAATAATGTATCTAGCCCTTGTTTTAGCACTGGTTTTGCTGTGCCTTACTTCCACATTTCCCCCTTAAGACTTGTCACTTTTTTAAGGTATCACATAACACACTGTATACTCATAATATGGGTTAAAATGGTGCTGAGAAAGATGAAGTAACCAGTGGTTGGACAGAACTAAAGATAAGCAAGAAAGAATAGCAAAAAACTTAACTTAAATATACATGACTTATTGCACTCGCAACAGAGTCAATATTAAGCCACATTATTCCAGGTAAAACATTCTGAAGTATAATATGTGCTATGAGATGTAGGCTTGTTGATCTGTATGGCACAGATCTTAAACTGTCACAATGGACTGTTCACAAGGCTATCCAAAATATGTTTTTCAAACCACTTCTATCCAAATCTACTTCAATTTTCACACAAAAATATAATTTTTTTTTTCACAGAGGTGATTTGGCAGAAACTGACAAGCAAACTGTTTTCTTACACAAACATTAAAGTGTTAAGTGTCTGCACACAGAACTGTCAAACAAAAAGTTGTCACGGTTACTTAAAAAACACAGTGAGGGGAATACACAAGCGAAGCTGAAGCTCAAGTTTCCAAACATTATCCAACACGTATATAAAAACACTATTCATTAAGGAACCCAAACCTTCTATCAGCTGACTATGAATTAAATTATAACAATAAAAATGAGTACAAGTAATAAAATAATACCATAATATCCAAACAAGAACATGCACATGTTCCTAGTTTTGGAAAACAACCTTGAGTATCTCAGACATAGGAGACATCTCTATTTAAGTAAATGAACCATACAGCCATGATACAGGAGTAAGGAGTTGCCCACACATATACCAACAACAGATTAACAAATTTCTCCCCATTAAGAAAGACAAATTGCTCTCAGGAAAGATATATCATTCCATTCAGCCAAACCTTAGTGTGTGACATTATCCTGCTGGCACTGAAACATTCAGAGTGTGTCAAGATATGCACCGAGTTTGACATCACGTGAAACCATTAACACTTTTGGAAATCACAGTGACAAGGCAAATGTAATCAATGTACATGTTCCAGCTCAGCCACTTCATTTTATTATCTATTTCGTGATCCTTTCTTCCACTGTGCTGTATATTTGTATATCAATATCCTTTACTATAATAAAATAAATAAATAAATAAATAAACAAATAAATACATGTGTACTACAAGATGTCCACCTTATTGTGTCCCTGTACAGCAGGTGTCACAGAACATTCATCATACAGGCAGCCTGAAACTGCTGCAAATTTAGAAGTCATTTTTTGACCTTGCAGTTTACCAACTGTATTTCACAGAATGGCCTCGAAGTGTTCTCATACCCTAGCAAAGACAAGTTTCGTATGTAATGAAACAGCCACGCTCAGAAACACAATAAAATTTGCACTGATGAAACTTAGCATTATTAATGTATAAAGGTAAAGCAGTCCCATTACAGGCCTGGTCAGGCCCAGAGGGTTCCAGGAAGTTAAGGTTCCCAGATTTTGTGACAATGGCACAGGATGGTGGTAGGTTGTCAGCCTTACGCACCGGCCGCCTTTACCCCCAGGAAATACTCCTGGTACTCATTTCTGTTTGAGGCTAAGTCGACCCCAGGGCCATAGTGCGATCAGAAGGATTTTTTATGTCAATGAAAAACCCACTGACACCAGCTGGGATCGAACCAGCGACCTTCCGAATTGTAGCACAGCACCTTAACCACTGTGCTACCGCGGTCCCCATTATCAATGTATATTTTCTCTAATTACTTACTGCACATAAATTAATTTAGAAATTATTTCATGTGACAAAATGAATTTTGTTTGTACCTTGTTCATAAAATGAATAATCACTGTACTACCCACCCACTACAATGTGACATAGATAGCAAATACAAGAGTGATGACTGAAAAAGTAAAGGCAAGAAACAGTTCTACTTACGCACTTTTCAGAAAGAAATCTAAAAAACAAAGTTGCAGGTGCAGAATGGACAACTCCCACACTCCTGAAAAGTATGCTAATAACAGAGTAAGGAGGTGAAAATATACCACAGCCTGAAGCTATTCACCTTCATGTATACTGATGATGAAAAATGCAAAAATTCTGACTTTATAGCTTTTCATTTGTCTATTTTTTATACATTCATAAATATGCTAACTCTTGGCTTTTAACACAGCAGCATAAAACAAGGTGTCTTAGTTTTCACCACAAACAGATCAGAGTCTCACACCCATACCATTACCACATTACCTTCCAAGAATCCAAACCTTAACCTATATTCTCCAGTTTTACACATTCCACAATAACATTAATAAAAAAGAGAGGTCAGTATTAACTGCAGTTCAATGAAAAATCTGCAGAATTGGACATTTTTGTCCTCAACTATCTACAGAGTATTTAGCAATACACTTCTACACAATGGCTTCCTGCATTTGAATACATACCCCCTACAGCATGAGTGGATCAATCGGGTTGTACAATAACCAATTCAACTGAACATAACCCACTCCAAGGAAGAGCAAGACAATTATATTTTCCTGTAATAACACACTTTCAACACTGACATACACTTATGACCCCATAACTAAGAGTCATTACAAGATCTGCCTTGTATGCCCACAGAAACTTCTCTAAATCATGAACTTCAGAAACCAATATAAAACACCAGTATGAACATTACACCTTGGTGAACCGGATTGAACCTGGCTCACCAGATTAGTTTCTGCAGAGTACATTTCACCAACCAAATCCTCGGCTTTGTACACAAAGATGCAACTGCTGATCACTTGTTGTCACTTATCTGAAAACTTCCCAGCTTTCTAAAGTTGCAAGCAGTCGCCTGTGACAGCATGTTGCAAAGTCTGTTACTTGACTGAAAATCCCGGGCAGCGCTGGAAGCGCATCGTTGCACTATATGAACCTAGGTGGTCCAGTGTGGTATGGGCCCGAAGTCATGTGTCCAGGGGAAGGGCGATGGTGTAAATATGAAGGTGGAGGACCAGGACCACCGAGGTATCGATGGTAGCCACCATGAGGAAGTGGATGGGGCAGCAGTGGGTGGATGGGATGTGGGGGAGGTGGTGACAATGGATTGTGGAGGTGACTTGTTCCATCTCCAAGGTCCAGCTCCAGTTCTTGCTGTTCCTGAAGTTGCAGTTGGCCAAACGAAGCTGTTGCCATAGCAACGTCTGGCATGATGTCAGACAAGTGGCCGTCGCTACACGAACTGCTCTCAGGCTGCATAAAATGACGTCAATATAAATGCACACATCCTGTAACATCACTCCTTCACCACTCATCAGGCTACTATCTCACCATCCACTTCTACATGTCAGTACAAACTTATTTAAAAACCAGTCACAAATATATAAGGTCTGAGAATGGGATAATGCTGAATACCATGATAATTTCTATGTACTGCAACACAGTGTAATCTGGCACAAAGGTACCAAAGTATCCAACGAAAGTGCAGCATCCATTTTCAATGTACCCTTAAAACCACAATCTAGATACATATTTCAAAAACTATTTTATATTGATTTCAGTGTGCTCTCACCTCTCCATGGCCACGGTAAGCATCACCCTCTGTGACAACAGCAGGCAGTTCATGCCGCACTGTGTATGCTGAGCTTGGCCCACGTGGGAACGTCATGTTTCGTCCAAAACATGGTGGAAGACCTCCGGCACAACTGGGTGGTCCAGCTTTGCCCGATGATGGTGCAGGGACTGGGTCCTCTTCCATACCCATTTGTGTGTCTTCATCTTCTTGGGTACAGTAACATGCAGCATTCTAGCAATGGAGACCAGATTCAATGTATCATTAAGATTCAAGAATGGTGCAGTCATCCCTCATTGCCCTCTCATTTGTTCAGTATGATATGTCCAGATGGTCAAACATTTTGCCTCCTGCACATTGGAGATGGTAATGACACTAGCTTTGGGAGGCTTTGCACGTGTCTGTAGTCACAGGCCCAGCCTCATTCTGTTTTTTATTTCAAGAAACAATAACAGTGGCTTCTTAAAGCTATCTTCCATATACTAAATGAAAGGCTGTCTAGGAACCTAACAGAGTATGCACGTAATTGCTGGCAAGAGGCAGATCAGTTGTGCTGTCAAAAACTTTAGGTTTAAGCAACTGAAAACAAACAGTTCATATCTTCTGAAATGTGACACTTTGCCACTGGGTGACTGGTTTCTGACAATACAAACACTGTGCCTTCATCTTCAAGGATCAAAATGTCCAAGAAGAGTGACCCCCTGAAGATTACAGCACTACAATCACTCAAAATGCTCGAAAAATTGTGTCACAGCCCAGCAGTTGTGAATTCTCAGAAATAATGCTGAGAACCCCAAACCTTGCATTTCAAAATAAAGTAGGTTAGATTCAAATGGGGTTATTTTGAAGATGACTGTCCAGTGGCATGACACTCCACATAGCCTTGTAAAAATTTACTATTTCAGAAGAATTCTGGGAATTTCTGCCACTCTGCATGACACCACATTGCTTTAGGATAGTAATTTTCATGGTTACTGCTGTAAAAACCTCAATTCTCATACAGACTTTTTTATTTTAACCTTTGGTCATTCCATATAAATTGTACGTGTTGTACTATGTTAGTGGCAGCAACTGTTTTCTATGCATTTTAGTGCACCTTGTATGCCTGGGTTTATCAAATTATTCACTAGTATAAACATCAGAGATCCAACATATGGGCAATAAAGAAGATGAAGTGCAGCAACAGAGACATTGATTTAAAATGGGAAGACAAAGTTACAGACAACTGAGAGTGCTTCTGATTGGTAAATATGTGCCACATGCTGCAGCACACAAAATTTTAAACTACATTTTTAATTGCCTAGGGAAAACATAAAAAAAATATATCAGACTTTAAGTAGTAGAAATCACAAAAATGCAGATGAGTAGACGGCCAAGTTCAAATGAGACAGTAAAGTTATTATTTTTGACAACTTACACACTATTCTCATACCTGGAAGGGTGACAATAATTACAATACTATTAAATAACACATTGCAGTCAAGTATTCACGAGGTCCCAGGTGCAAATCTCAGCCTAAAGTCCAACTGTCCTGACCAATGTTTCTCATGGTCTTTCTTCGTTTCTCCAGCCAAACATAAGAGTCATAACTCAAACTAGCCACAACACCTTCCTCTGCACTTCATGATTCAACAGTCACCCTAACATTCAATGGTACACAGTCTTAACAGACTGAAAGAATCATAAATAAACTACAAAGAAACATTACAATGTTTTTTACATGCTATGCAGGGTCCACTGAGGACATAAAATGAGAGAACAAAATGCTACCTCCAAAAGATCTGCCACAGCATCAGGCAGGTTAAATTCTCTAACAACCCGCAGTCTGATCTGACGGTTGATCTCATGTCGCGATGACAGAGGCAACGCAATAGCCCTCTGACAGCTTGGTGACTGGCGCAGTTTCTGCTCACGCTTCAACATTGCAGACATTGTGACTGAATCTGGAACTAGCAGAAACACTTGACTATAAATACAGAACACATATCAACACTTTCACTCACATTTTCAAAGTGTGATACCACCAGGACAAACATGCCTACATCACTAACAGTCACAGATTTTAGCACCAGAATTCATGTGTTCTGCTGATACTTGTTCTTCACACTTTGAAATATCCCATGATATATGGGCCGTGCTGGTTCCAAAGGCTAGTATGAGTCCTCTAGCTGGCTGACCAGTCACATATTTGAAAATCTTGATTTCAGAATGATCAGCTCCAGGTTAAAGAATTCATGCAGACTATTCTTCTTTTAATCTGTCTTTGTTACAACTGACTTCCAATACATTCTTCAATGATCAATATTTTACAATATAGGTTTATCTATTTCACTGCCAAAATCAAAACAAAACACACCAAAGTCTTGTTTATACCTTTTTACTTAACTATCCTTTAGCGATTTAAACCACCTATTAATTTATGCCCTCCTATTTTCAACTTAGCTCCCTCTGGCTGGTATATTTGCATTTACTTAAGTCTTCTTTTTATGGGAATATCATTCATGATTTACACCTTCCTCATTTATGCCCATTTTTTCAGGAACACAAGTATGGTGTAAAACAAGCCTTTAAGTACTTATTCAGTTAGCATACCTCTCATATCATAATACTTTAATCTTATCTGGCAAGAGTCACAACAATTATTAAAAAACACTGCATGATTAATCCATCACTGCCAACAAAGGAAAAGACAATGCATAAGCAAACAAAACTGTGCAGGTAGAACCGCTGGGCAACACCTGAAGTTAATATTCATTTAGCAATTTAAGTCAGAGCAAAATAGCTTGTTAGTCTTAAGATTAGGTGTTATTGTAATTAAGTGCCAATATGTCTCTTAATAATAAAGACAAAAATGAATAATCAATATTAGTCCAGCCAATCCATTGTTATGAGGCAGTCAATAGTTATGAATCACACAAGGTGACACAATGAGCTAAATTTAAGATACAGCTATGATGCAGGCATTAACCTTGACCTTTGCTGAAAAATGTTACATGGTCTATGTGCACAGTAACATTGTAAGTTCAAAGGTTAATCAAGGGCTGTAATGTATAACAGTGGTGGCATGGAGCGTTCATCTGCGTAAACTGTAGCTACAGGCCAGAGCTATCAAATTTTCCTGTTGAAATTTCAGTTGTCCTTATTTATATAAACCGCAGACATGCTCACCACACTCGCAGGCTGTGGACTTAAAAAAAACACACACACAAACACCAAAATGAGCATATGTTCCTCCTTATGAAACCAAGAAAACATTTTTGATTCAGTTAATACAAATTGTTTATCAGTAAACAAAGGAATATGTTTATTGATAAATAAGAGTTGTGTCAACTGAAAAAAAAAAAAGTCAGGTTTCACATAAAAAACGCAATGGGAAGCCACACACACTCTAAACTAAACTCTGTGGCCTTAGTCCGCACGCGAACTATACCGACAGAGCGGCCGCCGCCGGTCGGCGAAGTTAGTGCCAACTTTTGCGGATAGAGGGGTGTCACGTGGTCAGCGCAACGGG